>Ga0314812_100119_pt1 | contig 13566 bp, 8 predicted proteins | sample STEome_9_FD_202336 | JGI IMG/M metagenome (GOLD analysis project Ga0314812, IMG submission 202336) | Metatranscriptome of soil surface biofilm microbial communities from soil inoculated with nitrogen-fixing consortium DG1, State College... ...
GACTAATTCATGGAGCAAATTTCATGGCAATTATGAGCATTACCAGTACATCAGTTGCAGTTAATCCTCTCAAGCAAAGTCAAGCCATAGGTGCAACCTTAGCCTTTTTAGGGGTGAAGGGAATGATGCCTTTATTGCATGGTTCCCAAGGTTGCACAGCTTTGACAAAAACGGTACTAGTGCAACATTTTCGTCAGACAATTCCCCTTTCCACCACAGCAATGACAGAAGTTGCAACAATTTTGGGTGGTGAAGAGAGAGTTGAACAAGCAATTCTCACTTTGGTAGAGAAATCGAAACCAGAAATGATTGGTCTTTGTACCACTGGACTTGTGGAAACTAGAGGCGATGATATGGAACGCTTTGTAAAAGAAATTCGCCACCGCCATCCAGAATTAGATTATTTACCAATTGTGCTTGTCTCCACACCAGATTTTAAAGGTACATTGCAGGATGGTTTTGCTAGTGCAGTGGAGAGTATAGTTAGGGAAATTCCGCAAAAATCCTCAACGCCAAACCCCTGTCCCACACAAATCACAATTTTGGCGAGTTCTGCTTTCACTCCTGGGGATGTACAAGAAATTAAAGAAATTGTCGCTGCTTTTGGACTTGTACCAATTGTTGTACCAGACCTTTCTGGCGTTCTAGATAGTCACATAGAAGATTCTTCTGGTTTCATGGCCGCTAATGGTACAAATACAGCACAGTTGCGCTCAATGGGCAGTTCTGCGTTCACTTTGGCATTAGGTGAAAGTATGCGCGGTGCAGCACAAATTTTAGAAAAGCGATTCAATATTCCTTATGAGGTGTTTAGCGAACTCACAGGACTAGTAGCTGTAGATAAATTCTTACAAGCATTGGCGGATATCAGTGGTGTGAACGTACCAGAGAAATATCGCCATCAGCGCCGTCAGTTGCAACACGTGATGTTAGAGAATCATTTTTACTTTGGTTGCAAGCGAGTTGCTTTAGCCCTGGAACCAGATTTACTTTGGTCGATGGTTTATTTTTTGCAATCCTTGGGAGTGCAAATTCACGCCGCAGTCACAACAACACGCTCTCCTGTATTGGAAAAACTGCCGATTCCTAGTGTTACCATTGGGGACTTAGAAGACTTTGAACAATTAGCGGTTGGTGCTGATTTGCTGATTACTAATTCTCATGCAGTTGCCATTGCTCAACGATTAAAAATTCCTCTGTATCGTCAAGGTATTGCCATTTTTGACCGTTTAGATGCCTATCAGTTCACCAAAGTTGGCTATGGTGGTACGATGGAGGTTTTGTTTGATATTGGTAACCTGCTTTTAGAGCAGGAGACAGTTATTAAGCGCTATGTTAGTTAGGGACTTCCAAGTAAAAAAATATTCCACAGAAGACAGTTGACAGTGAACAGTCAACGACCTGAATTGGAATAATTTATTTTTTGGAATTACCTTAGCATAAGTAGTTTGAATACGATGGCCGGAGGGGAAAAAATGAGCTTAGCTGGATTAAGAATTGTGTTGGTAGAGCCAGCTGGGCCCCTCAATATCGGTGCGATCGCCAGGGTAATGAAAAATTTTGGATTACATAACTTAATATTAGTAAATCCCCAATGCGATCGCTTGTCAGCAGAAGCTTTAAAAATGGCTGTTCATGCCAAAGAAATTTTAGAATCTGCGGTAATAGTGGCAAGTTTACCAGAAGCATTACATGGATGTGTCAAGGCGATCGCTACTACCGGTCGCCTTTGCAGTTGGGAAATACCTTTAGAAAATCCCCGCACTGCCTTACCTTGGCTATTGGAGACACCAGAACAACCCACAGCTTTAATTTTTGGCAGGGAAGACAGGGGATTAAGCAATGAAGAATTAAATTACGCCCAGCGCTTTGTTTTCATTCCCACAAGTGAAAACTATCTATCCTTGAATTTAGCCACTGCTGTGGCAATCTGCTGTTATGAATTATCCCAATGCACGCAGCCAGGAGAAACTCAAACCTCACCCCAAAGCGAACTCGCGCCTTTAGATGTTGTGGAAACTTACTACCAGCAATTAGAATCACTATTACTGAAAATTGGTTATCTGTACCCACATACGGCAGCTAGTCGCATGGAAAAATTTCGTCAGCTGTATAATCGTGCAGGGCTACAAACAGGAGAAGTAGCTATGCTACGAGGAATTTTACGACAGGTAGAATGGGCACTGAAAACTTACAACGATAGTGAAAACTTGTAATAATTCGTTTAATATATACGCAATCACCCCCCCCAAAATATTTAATATTAAACTAAACACAAAAATGCTACTTAGTGGCAAAGTGGAATTTGAGCATCAATATTGCTCAACGGTTAAGTTTTGGGTCAGGAGTCTGCAAGAAAACAGTCCAGTGGGTCACAAGGAGTAGTAGTGTCAGAATCGAGTGACGAACTAACAGCTTTCTCGCGGCGTCAACCCTTAAACCGCCGCCAGCGTCCACAAAAAGTTCAAAAAGTGGCACCAAAGAAAGTCAAAGCCAACAGCCAGCAGCAAGTTGTTGCCGGTAAAACAGCCCTAGCACGCCCAAAAAATCAGATTGCTTCTGGGCAAATCCCAGCGACTACACGCCGGGTAAAATCGGAGCTAGTCATGCCAACAGCAGTGAAACCCATACCAACTGCTAAAGTTAAAATTCCTCCCTCACAATCGGGTGTTGCAACAGTTAAAACGGTGCGGATGGAAAAGCCAAAAATTGGCAGGCGTTCATCGCGGAAAACGCGGTTAAAGCCAATGGCCAAAACCATATTGTATATACTGCGCTTGTTAATTGTAGGTGTTGGTATGGGCGCAATTGTCGGCACAGCCTTGTCAGTATTAGACCCGGCTAATCGCATTACCACAAATTCAGCACCCCAATCTGGTAATAGTAATGTGACGCGATCGCAGGCGCAACCCACCCCTACGCCTCCAGCAGCACCTTCAACCCTACTCTTATCTCAGGAAATTCTCCCGTTAAAAAATGCCGTACAAAATTTGGCTAGCAATAACCAAAGTCTCACCCCCGGAGTTTTCTTAGTAGATTTGGATACAGGTAATTATGTAGATATCAACGCTTCTACTACTTTTCCCGCAGCTAGCACAATCAAAATCCCGATTCTAATTGCCTTCTTCGAGGACGTGGACAGAGGGAAAATTCGCCTCGATGAAATGCTCACCATGCAGCAAGACATGATTGCAGGCGGTTCGGGAAATATGCAATATCAAGCAGCCGGAACCCAGTACGCAGCTTTGGAAGTCGCCACTAAAATGATTACCATCAGCGACAACACAGCTACAAATATGCTGATTACCAGACTGGGAGGCATAGATGCTTTAAACCAGCGTTTCCGGAGTTGGGGATTAACAACTACAGTCATTCGCAACCAGCTACCAGATTTGCAAGGGACAAATACCACTAGTCCCAAAGAACTGGGGAATTTGATGGCAATTATTAGTCAGGGAAATTTAATCAGTATGCCATCACGGGATTTAATGCTGGATATTTTGCGCCGCACCCAGCGAGACTCATTGTTACCATCTGGTTTGGGAACAGGTGCAAGAGTATATCACAAAACAGGCGATATCGGCACAATGCTGGCAGATACAGGTTTAATTGTTGTTCCCACTGGTAAGCGCTACGTAGCTGCTGTGATGGTAAAACGCCCCAACAACGATCCCCGCGCCGAAAAACTGATTAGCTCAATTTCTCGTGCTGCTTACCAAGAGTTTAGCCAAAATCCAGTTACGCCAAGCAGTGGTATCAGCACCGTACCAACCAACGGTTATCAACCACAAATTGTCAATCCTGTTTTACCCAACACTGCCACAAGCACCGTACCCATGACTGGTTATCAAGCTCCGTTTATTAATCCTGTACCCAATGGTATGGGAAATACTTTACCTACAAATAATTATCAAACTCCAATTACCAATCCGCAGTATTATCCCCCAAGATAAACTTTTTAAAAGGAAATTATAGGAAACTGTAAAAAATAAATTTTCAGGTTAAAGCGTTGACTGTTGACTGTTGACAGCTAACAGTTTTCTATGGAATATTTTTATGAATTACACATTGATACAAATGACAAAATATATGTAATGGCGAAACCACATTTGTTGTAAGGTTTAGCAATGCGCTTTACCCTTAGAGAACGGTTAACACATTATCAAAGAATGATTAATCAAAGCCGGAAACGCTGTATTTTCGTGATGCATATCATGATAAATTTGTATAGTGCGTAAGTTATCGGAATCTATCTCTTCAAGTGGCTCGTGACTTTATTTTAGAACACCTAACACAGAAATTGAACTTGACAGCATAGTATCAATTTTCTGTCAATGCGTAAGTTCTAAATACAACTAAATTATAAAAATGAATCTAAAGTACGGTGAATTCGATATATTGGAGCGAGAACTAGAAGCTCTTCCACCTATGCATCGAGTGGCGTTTGCGGCAGCTTGTTGCGAGAGATTGTATCCACACTATGATATTTACTTGCGAGCAGCTAGAGAAGATGATTGGGATGGAGAAGATTTATTTAGAGTAGCACTCGATGAAATCTGGCAATTTTTGGCAGGAAAAAAGGTTGATGTGGCAAGATTTCGTCAACTTTATTCTGATTCCGACCAAAGCTACCCCGACTATGAAAACGTAGAAACTCCAGAAGCACAGAGAGCCGCAGGTGCAATTCTTAATACTTTAGAACTTTGTTTAGATCCAAGCGTACGGCAGACTATTTCAGTAGCAAAAGAAATACATGAAACTCTTTTTGAGTATATAGATTATTTATGCCAGTGTGAAGACGAATACTCGGCAGACATTTCCCACGAAGAACTAGTAGAAATAGTTTCCAATCATTCGTTTACAGTACGAGAAATGGCAAAACAAACCGAAGATTTGCAGCGCTTGCGAGAAACTCCCACCTTAACTGGTGAGTTTTTACACTGGCTGCGTACTTCTTCTGAAAATGGTGGTAAAAGTCTGCTAGATTTAAGTTGAGAAAATAATCGTGAAGGGTGCGACTAAAGAACCTCAAGAAAACGCAGCGTCAAATTTGGATGCTGCAAAAATTAAATGGTTCCGCCACCATCTCTCTATATGGGGAACGCAAAACTTACGCAATTTTCCTTGGCGGCAGACTTGTGACTCTTATGCCATTCTCGTTGCAGAAAATCTGCTGCAAAAAACAGACGCAGTTATGGTTGTTCCTATTTACAAAGCATTTCTCTTGAGGTATCCTACCCTCGAAAACTTAGCCAAGGCAAGCATTGATGAATTGAGGGAATTGCTTAAGCCTTTGGGTCTTTTCTTCCGCGCTGAAAGATTACAAAAGTGCGCTCGCATCATCTTAGAACAGTATGGAGGGAAAATCCCCGATTCAGAAAAGCAGTTGCTTGAATTACCTGGAATTGGTAAATATACAGTTCGTGCTATTTGTTCTCAAGCCTTCAATCAACCGCTAGCCGTACTCGATACTAACGTAGCTCGCATCCTCGAACGCTTCTTTGGCTTGCAAGGAGAAAGAGTCAAATCGCGCTGTAAAATTCTTTGGGGTGCGGCAGAAATAATTGCTCCTAATAAAGAAGTTGGCAAATGGAATCTAACCTTGCTAGACTTTGGAGCGATGGTTTGCAGGGCAAAAAATCCTCTTTGTAATGATTGCCCTCTCTCAGCAAAGTGCAATTATGTCCAAATGCAACGTTACTCAAATAAAGAAATATTTTTATGAAACCGCTTCCCGAATTTCAAGAATTAGCAATTACTTTATTTGCTCAAGAAATTGTACCTAGTTTTCTCACATCTAAATTTCTTAAAGAAAGTCGAATTATTCCAAAAGAATGGGAATTCGAGCGACCTCCTGAAATTAACGCTCAAACTGGAAAAGCTACATTTACTAATGATGTTGTTATTTCAGCGCGCCTCGGTGCTGTTACTTTCTCAGAAAATTTACATGGGAAAAAGCTTTTAGATGTAAAAATACCAAATATAGTTGATAAATGGGTTAAAACGTTACACAAATTCGATTATCAAGCGATAGAGATTGAACCCAGTAGCTTCTTCAGTTTTGAAAAAGAAAGTACGAAACTTTTTCGCCACTATATTCCGGCTGTTTTACTCGCTCCTGGTGACTGGCAGTCAGGCAGTCTCAAGCCGCTTAGAGCTAGTCTTAATTTGGCTTATACTTCAAAGAAAGGAGAATTGATCGTCAAAATTGAAGACGTACTCTTGCGAGAAAACGATAATTCGTTTCAGCCTGGAGCGATGTTTTCTGGAAATTTTGCTTGCGAACTCTCTGGAAATACAGCTTCACAAAAAAGAGACCGCTTGTATGAATTTCTCGAAAGTTGGCAGGAAGATGTGGAAATTTATCGAGATATCGTCAATAAAAAATTATTAGGTTTAAATAACAGTTAATAAATAATTATGGTGTCCTTAACACAAAATCTTGGCTAGGCTACAAAGCTGCTATGTCTGCAACAAGTCAGGGAAAAAAGTGTCCATTATAGATGCCTTGGGACGCGAAACTAAGTTCTGCTATGATGGCCGCGATCGCCTCATTGAAACCATTCGTCCTGATGGCACAAGCGAAAAACTCAGGTATGACTTCGACAATAGAACTCTTGCAAAAGTGTTTTGTGGTAAGATTATAGACTTGGCAATTTGCGATTAGGACTTTGAGGGTCTTTTGTTAGGTTTATATAGCAATTGACTGGGGACTGGGTGAATTGCTGATAGTAAAATTTTATAAAAAGATATTTGGTTACAGGCAAAAACTTGGGTTAAAGGTTTTTGTGCTTTAATTACAACACTCTCGCATTTTCAATTAATGTTTGAGTGATTTATCTGAAATACATTTGATTTTCTGTTTTTTCAGATGTACGGAGTTTTTGGGAAATCAAATACTAGTCGTATCTGTCCTTGGCTAATACTTAAGGCTTATTTTGTATACAGCACGTAGGATTGATTGCGGTAAGCAATTGGCAAATCCAACTGATGTTGGATGCGAGTTACAAAATAGTTAGCGTCATATTTGACCATCAGTGTCTTAGCTTGGTCGGTTGTCAAGTTGTTGTAACCTTCTGTCAGCAGTTTTTCGTTAAAGTGAGTCAAAGGATCGACCCCGTTAAAATTACCACTCAAGTCTCGCATACGGGAAAACCACTCTAATGTTCCGGCTTTAGTCTGAGCCATCAGTTTATATTTAGCAATGGTTGGACGCTCTGTCAGCCAAATGAAGTTGGCAAATTCAACTGGAGGGGACACAAAGATATCGTTTTTTGGTGTATTTTTTCGCACCCAATTAGCCATATCTTTCCACTGGGGGTCTACCTCTTGGGTTTTGTCAGGAAAATTAAGTGTGGATTGAAATTCTGTCTTAAAGTGATAAAATCCTTTGACAATGCTGATACTGACTACGATGGTACATAGCAGCGCCAACAATTTTTGTTGTTTTCTACTTGCGAAGATGCTATTTAAAGCACAAGCAAATAATAGGCAGGCATTGAGGTGCAACATTACATCACCGACGCGGAAAAGATAATACTGAAGTAATGTTCCTTGAGAATCAAATGGAGCAATAACCAATCCTAATACATAAGGAATTAGACTGATGAGCGTAAACTGAAAAAGTCCGATTTGAGCTTGGTATTCTTCCAATTGTTCTGGTAGTGTTTGAGTTCGACGATTCAACCACACAACAACAGCACTACTCACAAGCAGCACTAAATAAAATGTAGGAGTTATCCACCAATTTGCAGGCCAAGATAAAGGATTAAGGTGGTGGGGCATCCTGAGAAAAACATAAATATAAGAAATAGGTATGGGGCTTGCAGGTGTTGGACTAGACAATTGTTCGATGACTGGTTTGAGACCGAATACACCTGAAATCAGGTATAGCAAAATCATAAATCCCAATTCCCGCCCACTGGGAAAATAGATTTTTCGTCTTAAAACTATCAACACTGTTGCAAACAAAGTTGTATAACCACCAACTAAAACATGGAATGAAGTTGCTAGCCCCAACAAAAAAGCCATCAGGCGATAACGTTTTCTAAGCATAAATGCGATGGCCAAAATGACCATTGCATAAGCAAATATTTTGGTTTCTAGAACTCCAACAATTCTTTCTCCAGCAGCAACACCTTGATGTCCTCTGAGAAACATCGCAACCGCTAACATTTGCAACAGCAAATTTAGTCCGAGTTTTCTACCGATAAGTACTAGCCCCCAAGCTATCAAGGCGTAGCAAAAAAACCGGCCGATGAGAGAACTAGCTAAAAATCCCCAATGTGCTATGAAGGAACCAAATAAGCTTTGAAACAATATTCGATAAACAGGTGGTTGATTAACAGACCAATCTTTCGGAACCCAGTTAGGATCGGCGAACTGTCTTGCTAAAGGTAGAGCGTCAATGTCGTTTCTGGCCATGATGTCAGACAACAAATTTGTCAGACACAGCAATCCTAACACTGCTATGATTTCTAACATCGGCCAGTCCGTACTCTTCAAAGCCCATTTCTGGTGTAAAAGCCTTTTTTGGCTGATACTTGGTAATTTCAACATTTCAAAAAAAACAAACTTCATAACTTTTGTACTACCTAAGCAAAACTTTAATTGAACTCGATACCATATCTTTAATACGTGTTTATACTATCTTTATTCTTGAGCTAATTTTATAAGCATGGACATTATCCAGCCATACTTAAATACTGTATAAAATCTAACTAATTTTTAGTTGATTGTATTGAATTAAAATTTTGGTCAGCAAAGGAAAACATACTTAAATGACACAAAAGTATTTATGAATACAAGTACTGTTGATAACTGATAAGAAATATAACAGAGATGTATAATTAGCGGGTCTCCTGCATAATCCATAAAAAGACAAGGATTAAGGCTGGTAGGTTTTGTATTATTTACTTTAATAACGGGCATATGTGGAAACAACAAAAAAAAGATACTTCAATAGTGAAGCTGGTATTATGGGTTGCTTTAGCTACGACTCCAATGGCCAGTATGGTAGTTTCAGCACCTACACTGGCGCAATCTGCATCGCCAACACCATCTTTCCCACTGCCGCAAACAGTGGAAAATGGAACGACAGTGCGAATTGATGGTTCAAGTAGCTTGAGTGCAATCAACCAAAGTCTTAAAGATAATTTTGAAAAACAGTTTTCGGGGACAAAGGTTGAAATTGCTGCCAATGGTACTGATAAAGCATTGAGAGATTTGCTAGATGGCAAAATTGACATAGCAGCGATCGGTCGTGGTTTAACGCCAGCAGAAAAAGCACTAGGACTGGAACAAGTGCGCTTGCGCCGTGAAAAAATTGCCATTGTGGTAGGTGCAGAAAATCCTTTCAAGCAAAGTTTGACTAGTAGGCAATTCGCCCGGATTTTTCGGGGACAAATTACAAATTGGTCGCAATTAGGCGGCCCTGATGCCAAGATTCGCGTCATCGATCGCCCCGAAACCAGCGATACTCGCGATACTTTTCGCGATTACCCAGCTTTCAAAACGGCGAAATTTGCCACAGGTTCCAACGCTACCCAAGTAGCTGACGACAATACCGCCGAAATCGTTAAACAATTGGGTAAAGACGGCATTAGCTATGTGCTAGCTAATCAGATTTCCAAGTTAGAAAACGTGCGAGTTCTGCAATTACATCAAACCTTACCAGACGATGCCAAATATCCCTTCTCGCAACCATTAGTTTACGTCTACAAAAAAAATCCCCCCTTGGGTGTCGCCAGTTTTCTCGGTTTTACCCTTGCACCAGTAGGGGAGCAAGCCATAGAACAAGCTAGAGTCACTGAAGCTGAAGCCATCGCCACCACAGTTTCACAACCTACCGCCGCAGTTCCCCCAACCACAGAAGCCACACCAACCACCGCAGCTTCTCCCAGTGCAACTACTTCTGTATTTGGGGAACAACCCTTTGTGGCTCCCACTGCTCCAGAAAAAGCTCCCATTGTCAATCAACAAACACCATTTTGGTTGCTTTTACCTTTGTTGGTTACCACTGTGGGTGGAGGTTTACTGTGGTGGTTTTTTGGCAGACGGCCATCCCTGCGTGAAAAAACAGACAATGCGCTGCAACCGAATCCCGATCCACCAAACACAGATGACGCTGAAACTGTTGTCAGTGCTGACACCACCCTCCAAGTGCCAAAAGAAGACACCAGCGATCGCACTCCTTTTCAAATTTATGGTCAAACATCATCTAGTAATGGCACAACCCCAAGCGTAGCTGTATCAGAGAATAACAACTTGGGAGCCGCAGCTTTAATGGGTGGTGGTGCTTTGGCCACCGGAATTGCGGCGGGTACTTGGTCTACCTTTGGAGACAAAGACGATAACGTCACCCAAGATACAAATCAAGAAAATAATACCGAACAAAATCCTCCTGAATCCGGTGAAGTTGCATGGGACATAGAAGCCCCAGCAGCTGTTGTCAATACTTCATATCCCCAACTGCCTAATATTACAGAAGAAACATCGAATCAAGAACTGCCTTTATCTGAGGTGACAACCCCAGCCTCCGAATTACCAGATGTGCCCAAAGCAACTTCAGATTTTGAGTATTGGGACACAGAAGTGAGTGAAGAACAAATCCAAGAAGAACTCAAAGCAGAATTGGAATGGCTGGAAAGTATTACCTCAACTGAAGATATAGCTTCATTAGATTCTGACGTAGTGGTGGAAAATGAACTACCAGAATTGCCAGAAGATGTTTTTAATGTGGTAGCAGATGCAGCCGAACCTTCTGTAAATTTACCAGAAGAAGAATCGCCAGACTTGGCGGCGGCTGCCCTAGCAGCCGGAGTAGGAATTGGAGCCTGGGCTGGTAGCATTGACAATGCACCGATAACAACCGAGACAACTAATGTAGTGTATGAGGAACCACAAAGCCGTATTTTCCTCACACCCCGTACTCATAGATTGGCTGATGTTTCTTGGGAAATTTCCGAAAGCCAAAAATCAGCACTGCGGCAACAGGGCGTTTCTCAATTGCTGGTGCGGCTGTATGATGTTACTGGCATTGACTTGAGTTACCAAACTCCCCAGTTTGTAGAACAGTACGAAAGCGAAGAATTACTCAACAAGAGTGTGGAAATTCCCGCAAGCGATCGCGACTATATAGCTGAAATCGGCTATCTTGCTGAAGGCGATCGTTGGTTCCCCATAGCCCATTCAGCAATTGTGCGTGTCTTCAGTGCTGTGGAACCAGACCCCATTGTGGAGGAAACAGTTGAGACACAAGAAGAAATTCATATTGTGCTGACACCCCGCAGTCCTAAATTGGCTGATATTGCTTGGGAAATTTCCGAAAGCCAAAAATCAGCGCTGCGACAACAGGGCATTTCTCAATTGCTAGTACGGCTGTATGATGTCACTGGCATTGACTTGAGTTACCAAACTCCCCAGCTTGTAGAACAGTACGAAAGCGAAGAATTACTCAACAAGAGTGTGGAAATTCCGCTAACAAATCGCGACTACATCGCTGAAATCGGCTATCTTGCACAAGACGATACTTGGTTTTCCTTGGGACGTTCAGCAATTGTGCGTGTCTTCAATCCTGTGGAACCAGACCCCATCGTGGAGGAAACAGTTGATACCCAAGAAGAAATTCATATTGTGTTGACACCCCGCAGTCCTAAATTGGCTGATGTCTCTTGGGAAATTTCCGAAAGCCAAAAATCAGCATTGCGACAACAGGGCATTTCTCAATTGCTGGTGCGGTTGTATGATGTCACTGGCATAGACTTGAGTTACCAAACACCCAAGCTTGTAGAACAGTACGAAAGCGAAGAATTACTCAACAAGAGTGTGGAAATTCCCGCAAGCGATCGCAACTACATCGCTGAAATCGGCTATCTTGCACAAGACAATGCTTGGTTTTCCTTGGGACGTTCAGCAATTGTGCGTGTCTTCAGTCCTGTAAAACCAGACCCCATCGTGGAGGAAAAAGTTGATACCCAAGAAGCAAGCACTATTGTACTAACACCGCGTACTCCCAAGTGGGCTTATGTTTCCTGGTGTATTTCTCCCACTGAAAAACAAGCACTGCAACAACAAGGTGCTTCTCAATTGGCAGTGCGGCTGTATGATGTCACTGGCATTGACTTGAGTTACCAAACTCCCCAACTCGTACAGCAGTACGAATGTGAAGAAGTAGCAAGCGATCGCTTTGTGGCGATTCCTGTAAGCGATCGCAACTACATTGCGGAAATTGGTTATCTTGCAGATGGCGATGGTTGGTTGACCGTGGCGCGTTCGGAAATTGTGCGCGTCTTTAGTCGTCCTCAAGGAGAGTTTTGGTTTGTTGCAGATGCTGAATTAATTATTCACGGAGCAACCGAACCCAATACAACCGTAGCCATTGGTGGTAACGCCGTCAAAATCAAACCCGACGGTACTTTCCACCTCCGTCTTCCCTTTTCCGATGGTTTAATGGACTATCTGATCACAGTAGCTGCGGATGGAGAATCACCAAAAACTATTCATAAGAAATTCTCCCAAGAAACTTACGAAAGCTAATACCATTTTCGATTTTGCAAAAAGTTGAGCGCAAGAAACCTGCGCTCAATTTTTGTAGGAATTACGCGACAACTTTAAAAAATAGACCTCTTGCAAAAGTTACTTTTGCTCATAGGGGGGAAAGGGAAAAGGTTAAAGGGAAAAGGGTTTTTATTTGCCCTTTCCCCTTTACCCCTTACCCTTTTCCCACTTCTCTTAGAAGTCTAATGCGTCCAACAAAGTCAAGTTTCTGGTAGAACCCAAGCAATTCAAGCTTTGAGAAATTGGGTGCGGAATAATGTTTAATGTGGATGTTGCTGATTAAAAATTGTCATTCGCATTAACATTATTCTACAAAGTAGGATATCGCTTTAAGATTGGATATCACTAGAAAATTTTACCTGATATGCCAATTTCGCCAATTCCCAATCAACACTCAGCAAAAAATGACTGCAAGGCTTTGGCTCATTTTCTCATTGGAACACCAGGAAGCGGTAAATCTACCTTTGCGGAATTGATATCTCGGTTGGGAAATTACGAAATTATTTCTACTGATGAAATTCGTCAACAATTATATGGTGACGCGACAATTCAAGGGGAATGGCACAAAATCGAATCCACTGCGATTAACGCTATTTGTACAGCATTGAAGTTGGGTAAAAGTGTTATCTACGACGCTACAAATTGTAAGCGTTGCTTTCGGATGGATTTTTTGTTAAAAGTAAATACCAAACTTAGACAATGCAATTTACCCCAACTTAATTGGATTGGTTGGTACTTAGAAACTTCTTTGCAAACTTGTATTCAGTGGAATCAACAACGCCAACGCCAAGTTCCGCCAAATGTGATTGAGAGTATGTATCAACAGCTGCAAGATTTTCCGCCAATTACCGGAGAAGGATTTGCCGCAATAAATAAAATCAACGTCACTTCACCGAAATTTTCTCAACAGCAAATTGCCAAACTAATTGCAGGTATTCCACGTCAAATTATCAATTCTCAAAATCGTCATGCAAACATCACACTTCATCGTTACAGTAATTTGGTGGA
>Ga0314812_100121_pt1 | contig 13444 bp, 5 predicted proteins | sample STEome_9_FD_202336 | JGI IMG/M metagenome (GOLD analysis project Ga0314812, IMG submission 202336) | Metatranscriptome of soil surface biofilm microbial communities from soil inoculated with nitrogen-fixing consortium DG1, State College... ...
AAACAACCAAGAGAAAAAATTATGTATACCACAGTAAATGAAGACGGCGTTCTCAATAACTATGCAAATGAACCCAAGATGTATTACGCTGAGTACCCTGCGATTTGGGAACAACGTAAATACTTGATTCAAGGTGTTTTTGCAATGTTAATCGTCACTACTTTAATTTTGGTTGGTCTGAGCGTTAGCTAAGAATTTTTAGATTTCGGTATCGCCATATCTCATCGTCATTCTCACTTCTCGACTTGACCCCGGCTAATTTAGCCGGGGTTTTTTGTGTTATAAAATAGCAGCCATCGCTCCATATACGTAATACCCAATTCCTCGTAACATTGAAAAAACAGCTTTTTGCATAGGTCGTACCTGGCATGAAACGAACCTGGAAGTCTTTACTGCTAGCTTGTAACTGGATATTACTGTCGATTGGGACATCAATTTTAATTATCTTGATGCAGCCAACAGCACCAGTTCCAGCACAAGAACCTGCTGCGTCTACTACAGTTGAAACGACTAAAGATCAAAAATTACCCGAAGCGATACAACCTTCATCAACAAAACAAGCCTCGCCGGAAGTTTCCGAACCAAAAAAGCCAGAACCTCCACAGGAACCGACACTTACTCCTCAAGAAATTACCCGTGAGCTAAAATTTATTGAAGCCGATAGACTTTATCTCGCCGGACAAATTCCCCAAGCAGAAAAAATTTACCGCGAAGTCAAAGAACCTTTTAGCAAAACGAGCATACCCCAAGAACGTAAACCAGCTATACTCGATCCCACGCAACTATCCCCAGGAGGTAAGGTATACTGGCGAGAATCAGAGGCGGGGATAACAAGTAAGTTAGAAACAAAAACTTTAGTACCTTTGCAATTATTAGTCGAGCAATATCCAGAATTTATCCCTGGTCATATCCGATATGCTCAAATTTTGAAACAATACGATCGCCCCAAAGAAGCCTTAGATATATTAGAACGAGCATCTTCTCTTTATCCAGACCAAGCAGAATTAGTGAAAGCGAGAGTCAACGCCTTGGCTGGTGAAAAAAAATGGATGGAAGCTTCCTTAGCAGCGCGTCAGTTTGCCATTCTCAACCCCGAACATCCCCAAGCGGCTGAATTTACAAACTTAGCACAAGAAAATCTCGAACGTTACAAAAAACATATCCGAGCAGAAATTCGAGGCAACGTCATCGGTAATATTATTACAGGAGCCTTGGGTTACGCTTTGACTGGCAGTTTGCTTGGGCCATTTTCGGCAGTTGATTCTACCATTATTCTGCTACAAGGTGAAAGAGCAATAGGGGATTCCGTAGCCCAAGAAGCAAAAAAACAATTGAATGCCATTACAGACGAAAGTGTTTTGGCATACGTCAACGAAATCGGACAGAAATTAGCTAAAGTAACTGGGCGTGAAGAATTTAAATACGAATTTTTTGTAATTCCAGAAGCAAGCCTCAATGCTTTTGCATTACCTGGAGGTAAAATCTTTATCAATGCCGGAGCGATCGCCAAGACTAATTCCGAAGCAGAATTAGCTGGATTAATTGGCCATGAATTATCTCATGTTGTTTTATCTCACGGTTTTCAATTAATCACCCAAGGCAACTTAATTTCTAACGTTACCCAATATCTTCCCTTAGGTGGAACCATCGGTCAACTCTTTGCCCTCAGTTACAGTCGCGACATGGAACGTCAAGCAGATACCCTTGGCACGCGCTTAATTGTAGCCAGTGGTTACGCTGCTGACGGCTTGCGTAATTTAATGGTGACATTAGATAAACAGCAAAAAAATGCACCTCCTAGTTGGTTGTCCTCCCATCCCGGTGGCGGGGAACGAGTTAATAATTTAGAAAACCTGATTACCCGTAGTAGTTACAATCGTTACGCTTACGAAGGAGTCGGACATCATCGAGAAATTCAAGCACGGGTGAACAAGTTACTCCAAGAGAAAAAAGCCAGAGAAGAAAAAAAATAGGTTTTTCATGAATCAAAAAATAGAATTATTCGTCATTTGATTAAAGAAGCCAGAAGTCAGAATTTAGAAGTCAGAATTCAGAATTCAGAATTCAGAATTCAGTAATGCTTGATTTCACCGATTATTCATCCGCCAGTCATACAGAATTCAGTTAGGAATTCTGAGGACTGACTCTTTGAAGTTTCCATCAAAGGAAGCCTCCGCTCAAACTTCTCTGTGAATTCTTTGTTGTTAAACTATCAATTCCCTACCCATTTATACTGGAGGATGGCTATGTCATCAAAACTGCTGCAATTAATATCTTTGGGGAGTATCGGCTTATGTTTGTGTCTGGGTAATTCCGCAGCAATGGCCCAATACGATCCTTATCCCACTGAAGATGGAGTAGTAGTGCCAACAGTACCATCAGGCGGCACATCAGCACCAGTGCCAATAGACACATCGACAGGCATACCAACATCACCTACCTCTGACAGTACAACTCGCTTTAGTTGTCAGACTTACAATGGTCAATACACCGTCATGTATCAGCCACAAAGTCAACCAGGACAATACTTTCCTTGGGCTGCACCTGCAACTTTGGGCGGCGGTTGGGATGCTGAAAAACGTTGTGTAGCAATTGCTAACCGCTTGGAACAGTATCGCCCAGATGGTTTACAAGAACTCCAGACATCTGTACAAAATAATGAAAACATTGTCTGCGTCACCACAGAAGCTAACCCTACCTGTAGAATTGTGTTGACAGTACCCCGTGGGAAAGATCCCGTTGTTATCCGCAACAGCATTTTCCAAAACTTGACCACTGCTGATAGCGGACAGCAAACCATAGCCGTTAACACCTATGGCGATCGCTCATCAGGCAGCATATATAATTTAGGACGCACACTTCTAGGCAGTGGCAATAATCGAGTTAGTTCATACAGAGGAGGGATTAATCTCAAGCCATTCCTTGATACCAGAGATGGTGGTACCGCCAGAAACCTCCGCAATGGAGTTGGAATTCGTCGCCCGTCTCAACCGAACTCTGTTCGCCTCAATCCTGGTAATTTCCGTTAATTGGGCAAAACGCCATACACAGAGACGTTGCAATGCAACGTCTCTACATTATAAAAATTTATATTTATTTTTGATTTTTTTACAATAAATTGTGGTCTGTAAATATTTCAGAATTTTTACCCGAAAAATTCTGAAATATTCGTGTTTTTGGCTGTAATTTATCGCAGTTACGGGATAGCTGAGAACATCAATTCACCATCAAATCCTGATAAAAAGAGACTTTTAACCCTGTTGGTTCTCATTTATTGCCTATTTTTTTATTAATTCAACTATCTGTTATTTTAACCTTTTGCTAGCTGTTTCTTAACTTTATTCAGATACTTTAAGGTGGCTGAATAGTTAAATGCTCAAAAGTTGTACGAATAACTTCTTTTAACTGCCAAGAATGGCGGTCTGAAAGTTCTATTTAGTATTGCTCTCCCTGTAATTGCGAAGTACATCTTTGCAGTTAACGTAGTTTTACTGGCAAAAAAATGGCCCTTACACTCCAAAATCTCCACACTTCGGACTTTGAAGGTGGCATTTACGCTGCCGGTACTAGCCCTCAGACTTCTGATGCTGTTGGTTTGACCTTGATACAAAGTGATGTTGCGATCGCTCTTTAACACAATTAAAGCAAGAGGTTTTTATGCCCAAGATCGTTATCAATGAATTTTATCGTGGTGGAACCCTGACCACAACTGACGAATTCATCGAGCTTTTGCTTACTGAAGATTTGACTGCTACACAGCTTGAGTCGTTCTTTGTGGGAGACTCCACAAGTAGCAAAGCCTCTAAGTTTTCTGCTTATAAATTTACAAATGTTAGTTCTATAGCCTCCACCTTTAAAGCAGGAACTATCATTACAGTTGGTGGAACTACAGCTATCAGCCAGGATACATCATATAATCCATCAACTGGTGACTGGAATATAGCTCTCAATGCTGGTGGTTCGTTCCTGCCTAACGCCAACAGTGGCAATACTGGAGATATTGCTGGTGATGATGTTGTTTGGGTAGATACTACAAATAGCGGTGCTACGATTTCCCCAGATGGATTTGCTGTAGATATTGGCACTGCAACAGGAGCATTCACAAGCGCCGCAAATGTCAATTTTGGCACTAGCACCAACAACACAGGCTATGCATTAAACTCTGACTTGGCAGGTGCAACAAACACTACCAACTGGACGACAGGAATTGCCTTTGCTTCAACTACACCTGGTTTGGCCAATGGTGGAGCCAATACAACTTATATCAATAATCTACGCTCTATTCCACCATTACCAACTTTAACTTTCAGTATTACTCCTAGCTCATTTGCCGAAAATGCTGGGGCTAATGCTGCTACAGCCACTTTGACACGCTCAGACACCTCCACATCAAATTTAGTTGTCAATTTGAGCAGTAACGATACAACTGAGGCAACAGTACCCACAACTGTCACCTTCACAGGCAATAGTTCCACTGTCACCTTTGCCATTGATGCCGTAGACGATGTAATAGTTGATGGCTCCCAGACAGTGACCATAACTGCTTCAGCTACAGGTTTTACTAATGCTAATGCAGATATTACGGTGACAGATAATGAAGTAGCCCCATCCATTAAGATTAGCGAAATTCAGGGAGTAGGGCATATCTCACCCTTGGCAGGTCAAATCGTTAACAATGTAGCGGGAATCGTCACAGTCAGAACAAGTAACGGTTTTTACTTGCAAGACCCCAATCCAGATAACGACGATCGCACCTCTGAAGCCATTTTTGTCTTCACCTCATCAGCACCAACGGTAGCTGTGGGGGATTCTGTATTAGTTACCGGCACAGTCACCGAATTTCGTCCTGGTGGTAATGCAAATAACCTGACAACTACAGAAATTATCAGCCCTACCGTTGTCAAACTCTCCAGTGGCAATGCTTTACCCAGTGCTACTATTCTTGGCAACGGCGGCCGGACTATTCCCACTCAAGTAATTAATAACGATGCTGTGGGTGGAAATGTAGAAAATCCTGCCACATTATTTGACCCTGCTCAAGATGGGATCGATTTCTACGAAAGCTTAGAAGGAATGCTGGTACAGGTAAATAATCCTGTGGCAGTTAGCCCGACAAATTCTTTTGGGGAGATTTGGGTACTGGCAGACAACGGCGCTAACGCCACCGGACGTACAGCACGCGGTGGTATTGGTATTAGTGCCAATGATTTTAATCCCGAACGCATCCAAATAGATGACACATTGTTCACTTCTGGTAACTCACCACAAGTTAATGTTGGTGCGACTTTCGGCACAATTACAGGTGTGGTTGACTATAACTTTAGTAACTACGAAGTTCTGCCAACTTCGGTGAGTGTTACCTCCAACACCCTAACCAAAGAAGTCACTAATTTAACTGCCACCACCAACCAACTGACAATTGCTACCTTCAACGTCGAAAATCTTGACCCAAACGATAGTGCAAGCAAGTTTAACAACCTTGCCAACAGTATTGTCAATAATTTGAAATCCCCTGACATCATTTCTCTAGAAGAAATTCAGGACAATAACGGCCCGACCAACGATAGCGTAGTTGATGCCAGCGTTACCTTCCAAAAATTAATTGATACTATAGCCGCAGCTGGCGGCCCCACCTACGAATATCGTCAAATTAACCCAGTGGACGATACCAATGGCGGCGAACCTGGGGGAAATATCCGCGTCGGCTTCTTATTTAATCCCAACCGCGTCAGCTTTATAGATCGTCCCGGTGGTACTTCTACCTCCAGCACCACAGTCACCAATAACTCTGGTGTTCCGGTAATTTCTAATAGTCCCGGTTTGATTGACCCCACCAACTCGGCTTTCAATAGCAGTCGCAAACCCTTAGTTGGTGAATTTATTTTCAACGGCGAAACCGTGTATGTAATTGGTAATCACTTTAATTCCAAAGGTGGCGACCAACCTCTATACGGCCCGAATCAACCACCAACGCTGACTAGCGAAGTGCAGCGCCAACAACAAGCTACGTTGGTGAAAAACTTTGTTGAAAGCATTTTAGCCATTAATCCTAATGCCAATGTGGTGGTGGCTGGTGACTTGAATGACTTTGAGTTTTCCAATCCTGTCAGCATCCTAGAAAGCGCTGGGCTGACTTCTTTAATTGAAACTCTGCCTCAAAACGAGCGTTACACCTACAACTTTGAAGGCAACGCCCAAACCCTTGACCACATCTTAGTTAGTAACAACTTGTTGGGTAAACTAGATGCCTATGATGTAGTCCACATCAACTCAGAATTTGCCGAGCAAGATAGTGACCACGACCCCAGTGTGGCTAGGTTTAACATATCTGGAAACAATGCCCCCACGGACATAACATTGAGTGCTACCAACGTCAATGAGAATGTTCCAGCAAACACAACCATCAGTACATTTACCACCATCGACCCTGACACAGGTAACACTTTTACCTACAGCTTGGTTACGGGAACCGGCGATACTGATAACGCCGCCTTCACAATAGATGGCAACAGCTTACAAATCAAAGCTTCCCCAGACTTTGAAACCAAATCTGCCTACAGCATTCGGTTACGCAGTACCGATAATGGTGGGCTTTCTGTGGAAAAGGTGTTGAGTATCCAAGTCAAGGACATTAATGAAGCACCCACAGTGGTGCAAGCCATTGACGACCAAATCATTTCTACAAACAAAGTTTTTTCTTTCAATGTCAGTAACAAATTCACTGATATCGATGCAGGGGACACCCTGAGTTACAGCGCCAGTGGTTTACCAAGTGGGGCTAGTATCGCTGCTAACACTGGAGTCATCTCCGGCGCTGTGTCCAAAACTGGTATTTTTGCAGTTACAGTCACCGCCACCGATAAGAAAGGCCTGACAGCCAGCGATACCTTTGAACTGACTGTGGCTAACAACAAAGCCACATCTGGGAACGACATCATCTTTGTGGAAGAACTTACTGGTTTAGATCGGTACATAGTTAATGCTCAAGGAGGCAGCGATCGCATTATCGGCACCAACGGCAGTGAATTAATCAACGGTGGAGCAGGCAACGATTACCTCGATGGCAAAGGAGGCACAGACGTACTCCTTGGTGATGGCGGTAATGACACAATCTTAGGCGGACTTGGCAAAGATATAGTTTTTGGTGGTGATGGCAACGATCGCCTCATTGCTTGGGGAGGAGGTAGCGACGAAATCGACCTGCTCAACGGCGACCAAGGTGCAGATACTTACGTTTTAGGCGACCCCACCTCTGTTTTCTATGCTAATTCCGGTAAAAGCGACTACGCAGAGATTCTCAACTTACAGACAAGCGATCGCATTGAACTTAAAGGAATTGCTAACAATTATTCTTTAGGGTCAGCATCATCTGTATCTATCATTCAATCCGCCGTCAGTATTTTCACTAACAATGGTACAGAATTGATTGCTGTTGTGGAAACCGGTTTAAACCAAAATACAAATTTGGCAACAGATAACCGTTTTGTTTTCGTTTAAAGCTCACGCAGAGGCGCAGAGGCGCAGAGGAGCAAAGGAGAGAAACTCCTAACTCCTAACTCCTAACTCCTCACTCCTAACTCCTAACTCCTCACTCCCCACCCCCCATTTTTATGACAAACACAATTCGCTTTTCTCAGTTCAATGCTTCCTTGAATCGCAATGCTGGAGGTCAGTTAGTAACGGATCTTTCTACTCCTGATAATGCTCAGGCAAAGGCGGTGGCAGAAATCATTCAGCGCAATAACCCGGATGTGCTGCTGATTAACGAGTTTGATTACTCTGTGGAAGCAGTTGAATTATTTGTGCAAAATTATTTAGCGGTGAGTCAAAATGGTGCAACTCCTGTTGATTACCCCTACTTTTACATTGCTCCTTCTAATACGGGTATTGCTTCTGGGTTTGATTTAAACAACGACGGTAAAATAGTTACCACCCCAGGGGAAGCGGGATATGGCGATGATGCCTTGGGATTTGGTAACTTTCCTGGGCAATTTGGAATGTTGCTGTTGTCCAAATATCCCATCGATACTGCTAATATCCGCACTTTCCAAAAGTTCCTTTGGAAGGATATGCCTGATGCCTTGCTTCCTGATGATGCTGCGACTCCAGAGGCAAATGATTGGTATTCTTCTGAGGAACTAGCAATTCTACGTCTTTCTTCTAAAAGCCACTGGGATATACCAATCCAAGTCAACGGTAAGACAATTCATGTCCTCGCCAGTCACCCCACACCACCGGTGTTTGATGGGCCAGAAGACCGCAACGGCAAACGCAATCATGATGAAATTCGCTTTTGGGCAGATTATATTACTGCTGGTAAAGGCAATTACATCTATGATGATGCAGGTAAAACAGGCGGTATTGCTACTGGGTCAAGTTTTGTGATTATGGGCGACCAAAATGCTGACCCATTAGATGGTGATAGTGTTGACTTTGCCATCCGCCAATTATTGCAAAATCCCGGTATTAATACTAATGTCATCCCTAGCAGTCTTGGCGGCCCCCAACAAGCAGCTTTACAAGGTGGTGTCAATGCCAATCATCAAAGTAATCCGGCTTTTGACACGGCAGATTTTAGCGATACTACTCCTGGAAACCTGCGGTCTGATTATGTACTGCCCTCTGCTGACTTGACAATTGCCAATTCTGGAGTGTTTTGGCCGCTGAATACTGACCCGACATTTTCCCCAGTGGGTACTTTTCCCTTCCCCAGTTCCGACCATCGCTTGGTGTTCGCAGAGGTGGAAACCGGGGCAAGCGAACCAGGTAAAATCATCCCCGGCGCGGAATTTGTGACACAAAATACCTTCGTCACTGGCTTTATTCCTGATGGTGCTGCGGGAAGTGTAAATGGTACAGCGACTCCAGTGGGTGGATTATCTGGTGTCACCTACGACGCTGTTAACAATGTCTACTATGCCATCTCTGATGCTAGGTCTGATAGCAATGGTTTGGCTCGTTTCTACACTTTCACTACTGATAATGGGGTGACTTTCACTAATGTCACTCCTTTAAAAGATAGCAACGGCAACTTTTTTGCAACCAACAGCCTCGACCCAGAAGGTATTGCTTTAACCAATAACGGCACTGTTTTCATTTCTTCAGAAGGGGAAGTTAGACCGGATTTGGGTGCAAGTCGCGTTACCAATCCCTTTATTAAAGAGTTTTCTTTGGCTACAGGTCAAGAATTGCGATCGCTATTCATTCCCACTAAATTCTTGCCAGTGGTTGCAGACACCAACAACAACGGTGTTGTAGATGCAGGTGATACCCAAACATCAGGGGTTTACAATAATCTGGCATTTGAAAGCCTCACCATCACACCAGACCAAAAAACTCTGTTCACCGCCACTGAAAACGCCTTATCCCAAGATGGTTTGAGGGCCTCACTCACCAGTGGTAGCCGTTCGCGGATTGTGCAATACAATTTAGTTACCGGACAACCAGAAAAAGAATACCTTTATATCACCGAAGCAATCCCGGAACCACCAAACCCCGGCACAGGTTCCGCTGATAATGGTTTGGTGGATTTATTAGCAATTGATAATCGTGGCACTTTACTGGCGTTGGAACGTTCCTTTGCACAAGGTGTAGGCAACACCATCAAAATTTACGAAGTTTCCTTGCAAGGTTCAACAGATATTAGTTTTTACAATTCTCTCAATGATTTGAGTGCCGAGCAACTAGCAGCGATTAAACCCAGTCAAAAACGCCTGCTGTTGAATTTAAGCGATTTGAATCTGCCCACTGATGCCAATCACCCAATTACGGGATTGGATAATATAGAAGGTTTGGCCTTGGGGGCCAAATTAGCCGATGGTCGTCAGTCCATTGTGTTGGTGAGTGACAACAACTTTGGTAGCACCCAATTTACCCAAATCCTCACCTTGGGTGCAGATTTAGTTCCCACTGCTGCGCCTACGGTGGAAACTACCCCCGATTTGTTAGACGATGAAACACTCCCAGTTGATGAACGTGGCGATGCTGATGACCCTGCCATTTACGTGAATGCTAGCAATTCCGCCGATAGTTTAGTATTGACTTCCGTGAAAAATGCCGGACTGCGGGTTTATGATTTGTCTGGTAATTTGTTGCAAACAGTTAATCCTGGTGGGATTCGCTACAACAACATTGATTTGCAATACGGTTTTAAATTAGGCAATCAATCTATTGATATTGCCGTAGCTAGCGATCGCCAAAATGATAAACTAGCAATCTTCAAAATTAACCCCAACACCCCCGGACAATACCTAGAAGACATTACCGATAGCAGCATTGGCACTCTTTTCCAAGGGCTACCCTTTGCAGAACCTTATTCTTCATCTTCTCGCAGTGCTTACGGCTTGGCGTTGTACCGCAGTCCCATCACCAATGATTACTATGTCTTTGTGAATCGCCGGGAAACCGGAGATGTGGCTCAGTATAAACTGATTGATAAAGGTAATGGTAAAATTGGTATCCAACGAGTACGAGAATTTACTGTACCAACAATTGCTGAACGTGAACCTCAAACTGAGGGCATGGTGGTAGACCAAGAAACAGGCTTTCTCTACATCGGGCAGGAAGATGTCGGTATTTGGAAGTACCAAGCAGAACCAAATGGTGGCAGCACTGGCAAGTTAATTGATAAAGTTAAAGACTTGGGCGGTAATTACCTCACCAATGATGTCGAAGGATTGACCATTTACTACGGTAAAAATGGCACAGGCTACTTACTGGCATCCAGCCAAGGCGACAACACCTTTGTTGCCTACACCCGTGAAGGTAACAACGATTTTATCGGTAACTTTGCTGTTGGCAACAACGGGCCAATTGATAGCGTCCAAGAGTCAGACGGTGCAGATGTGATTAACGTACCACTGGGGCCTAACTTCCCATTTGGTTTATTTGTGACTCAAGATGGTTCCAATGAACCAGGCAAAATAGTTAGCGATGAAGGTGAAGAAGAAAATATCAGTTCTAACTTCAAATTCGTACCTTGGCAAAATATTGCTAACGCTTTGCCCAATCCTTTAAATATCGACACCACCAGCTACAATCCCCGCAATCCCGTCGCCCAACCAAAGCTGACTATTTATGACTTTGAAAATTTACCCAAGTTAGGTACAACCTCTGAAAATCAAGATATTTTCTTGGGTGGTTTTTCTGGGTTGTATTTTCAAGGAATTGCAGCAAATGGCAACCTGAAGTTTGTCACCAACACAGACCGAGGCCCCAATGGAGAACCTGATGGCGTTAATAGACCATTTTTATTACCAGATTTCCAGCCGGAAATAATTAGCTTTGAACTCAACCGCACCACTGGTGAAATTACCATTACCAACAGAACCAAGCTATTTCGGCAAGATGGAACAACGCCATTAACGGGACTACCCAATTTGCAAGCTGTAGGAAACGGTTTAGCTTACACAGATGAAATTGCCGTTGACTTAGACAACAATGTTTTAGCTAACGATCCTTTGGGTGCAGACTTGGAAGGAATTGTAGTTGCCAAAAATGGTGACTATTGGTTGGTGGATGAATATCGCCCCGCCATTTACCACTTTAATAGCAATGGTAAACTGATTGAGCGCTTTATTCCTCAAGGAACCACCACCGCATCCGACCCAGACCAACCAGCCGGAACCTTTGGCGTTGAAGTATTGCCTGCGGTTTATGCCCAGCGCCGCAATAACCGGGGATTTGAAGCTGTGGCATTGGAAGGCAATAAATTATACGCCTTTATTCAAAGTCCAATTGATAATCCTGATGTTGCTAATGATGGGACTTCTAAAGCTTCTCTCAACCTGCGAATTCTAGAGTTTGATATTGTCACTAAGCAAGTAACAGCAGAGTATTTATATCGCCTAGAAGGTCTGCCAGCAACCGATAAAATTGGCGATGCAGTTTCCTTGGGTAACGGTAAATTTGCAGTAGTCGAGCGTGATGACAATGGTACATCTGCTGGCAATAAATTAATTTACCAAATTGATTTAGCCGGGGCAACCAACATCAACAACCCAGGGAATTTTACTTTACCAGCCGGGAAAACCATTGAGCAATTGACCTCTGCGGAACTAGCTGCTGCCAATATTACCCCTGTGACCAAGAGTTTAATTGCTAACGCTGCTCAATTGGGTTACACCGGGGTGGAAAAATTAGAAGGTTTGGCGCTGGTAGCACCCAACACCCTAGCTTTGCTCAATGATAACGACTTCAACGTTACAGGAAATACTCCTGCTGAAAGATTGGGCATTCTGGAACTACCTAATAACTTAACAACTGTAGAGCCTACTTTCCCTGATGGTTTTGGTTCTAGCAACAGCGATGATGTGACACTCAAGCCGGGGCAAACATTTTTTGCTGGTGATGGTGCAGACTTTGTAGAAGGTGCTACAGGCAACACAATTCGAGCCGGAAGGGGTGACGACATTGTACTGGTAGGTAGTGACTCTTGTGTATCCGGCCAAAAAGGTGACGACCAGATATTTATTGGTCAAAATGGTGCGGCTAAAAGTACTAATGTTGATGGTGGCGATGGTGACGATGTAATTACTGTGGTGGAAGCCGATGGTAGTAATAATTTATTCGGAGCCGCAGGCGATGATACTCTCACAGTAATTGAAGGTTCTCGCCAATATTTATTCGGTGGAGATGGTAACGACACCCTCAGCAGTGGAGGTAGCAAAAACCGTTTGTATGGTGGTTCTGGTGATGACATCTTGTTGTCAAATGTCGATGACTTTTTGTTTGGTGGCGATGGCGATGATGTGCTGTTTGCTGGTATTGCAGGTGGTAATAAACTCAGTGGTGGCACTGGTATTGACCAATTTTGGGTTGCTAGTAGCAGTTTGCCAACTGCTAAGAACATCGTCAGTGATTTTACAGCAGGCATTGATAAAATCGGGCTTGGCGGTATTGGGGTGACTCAATTTAGTGCCTTAACGCTGTTGCAACAAGGTAGTGACACTTTGGTGAAAACTGGAAATACAGAGTTGGCTTTGTTGGTTGGAATTACTGCAACTAGTCTCAGTGCCAATGATTTTGTTTTCTCAACTAGTATAGTTAGCTAATTGCTTCACCTGGCATAATCCTAATGGAAATTCCTGAACAATAATAGATCCCCGACTTCTTAAAGAAGTCGGGGATCATAAATTTATTGGGCGCTAGTGGTTCATCGCATTAGTTACGAGGGGTAAACTCATTCTTAATTTTTCTTCCTTTGCGCTCTTTGCGTCCTTTGTGGTAGCCTGCGGCAAGCCGCTACGCGTCTACGTTTTTTTACTCTCAAAATTAATACGATAGACCACTAGTTTTGAGGGTTTTAACGAACCGCAAAGTACGCAAAGTACGCAAAGAAAGAGGGATAAGAAAAGAAGTTAAAAAGTTAATTTACTGAGTACAATTAATACGATAAACTACTAGCTTTAAATATGTTTTTCGCAGTGTTTCTTGATAAAATTTG
>Ga0314812_100124_pt1 | contig 13212 bp, 9 predicted proteins | sample STEome_9_FD_202336 | JGI IMG/M metagenome (GOLD analysis project Ga0314812, IMG submission 202336) | Metatranscriptome of soil surface biofilm microbial communities from soil inoculated with nitrogen-fixing consortium DG1, State College... ...
GGCCACTGTGCTTACTGCTTGTCTGCGCTGCGTAACCATCTTTGTTACTTACTGCTTTCGGCTTTCTTCCTGATTATACTTTCCCCGTAGTAACAAAAGAGGGATTAGGGACTTCCAAGTAAAAAAATATTCCATAGAAGACTGTTGACCGTTGACCGTTGACCGTTGACAGTCAGCAGTCAAGGCTTCGACTCCGCTCAGCCTTGACCCTGAGCGAAGTCGAAGGGTCAACAGCGAACAGTCAACGACCTAAATCGGAATGATTTATTTTTTTTGGAGTTCCCTTAGATATATGCACTAATGATATTTATGTATAAATGTTTGCTAGACAAAATTTAAAGCTTGACCCCGCACCTGAGTGTTTACCTGGCCTTGGTCATAAACAATCTCACCACCGACAATGGTGGTTACAGCCCAGCCGGTGAGGTTCCAGCCTTCAAAAGGACTCCAACCGCACTTAGTTAATAATTCCTCGCGCCGGACTGGACGATATGTGTTCAAATCTACAAGCACCAAATCAGCATCATAACCTGGTGCGATCGCTCCTTTATTGCGAATACCATAGGCCACAGCCACAGCTTTAGACATCCAATTCACGACTTGAGGAACAGTACACTTTCCTTCCATTGCCGCAGTTAACATCAAAGCCAGAGAAGTTTCCACCCCAGGCATTCCCGATGGTGTATTGGGATATTCTTGGGCTTTTTCTTCTAAGGTGTGGGGTGCATGATCTGTGGCGATAAAATCAATTACGCCATCCCGTAAAGCTTGCCAGAGGACTTGATTATCGTGGGGCGATCGCAAAGGGGGATTCATCTGTGCTAAAGTGCCAATCTGTGCATAAGCGTTGGTGTTTAGTAACAAATGCTGTGGTGTCACCTCTGCTGTTACCCAACTCGGTTTATCCTGACGCAGCAACTCTGCTTCATCGGCTGTTGACAGATGCAGAATATGTAAACGACGTTGATATTTTTTAGAAAGTTTTAATGCTAGTTGAGTTGCCAACAAAGCTGCTTGATTATCTTGAATTTGGGAATGAACGGCGACATCGTGAATGTTGGCAAATTCTTGGCGTCGTTGGTTGATTCTGGCTTGGTCTTCGGCATGAACAGCAATCAAGCGAGATCCTTTAGCAAATATCGCTTCCAGTGCCGTTTCCCCGTCAACCAGCAATTGACCATGCATCGACCCCATAAAAATTTTGATGCCTGGTGTTGGCTTAGCTAGAAGCAAATCTGGTAGATTCTCTGCTGTTGCCCCAACAAAAAAAGCCATAATTAACCAAGCATTTTTGGGAGGCACGTTCTAGCTTGTCATCTAAAGCTTGCTGTGTTGTTGTCAGGGGGCGAGTGTTGGGCATTTCCAAAAAAGAAGTCACTCCCCCTTTGGCACAGGCACAACTGGCAGTGAACAAATCTTCTTTGTGTTCTAGCCCTGGTTCGCGGAAATGCACCTGCGGATCGATGACTCCTGGCAACAAAGTTAACCCTTGTGCGTCAATTTCTGTGGCTAGTTCGGTTTGGGAGATTTCTGGCGCTACTTCGACTATTTGGCGATCGCGCGTCAGCACATCCCCAATCATTGCTTCACCATTGGGTAGGATAATACGAGCGTGGCGAATCAGTAAACTTTTTGAAGATAACATGGGGGTTAGGAATTCCAATTGAAAATTTAAAATCAGGAAATGTAATCTTGGCAAGTATTCAAGCTACTTCTGTAACCTAATCTTGCCGCCACAGCAGTGGTTGTATATGACAGACAACTATGCTTTTAGGTTAAACTTAGTCGCGCTCTGAGTAACTAATTTTTGCGGAGCGTTAAAAAAAAGTTTATTTTTAATTTATGAACAACCTCGTGAAAATCCGAATTTAACTGGGAAATTAAAATTTTTCCGTTAACATTAACAGATAAAATCCATTTAGTTTAGTTAATTACCTACCTCCTCTCTCTTAGTTCAGTAATTTCATGCAAAATAAAGTGTCTGATAACAACTCTAGTCAACAACCCGATAATTCCTGGATCGCAGAGCTTGGTAGAACAATTGTTTTAAGCATTGTTCTCGCTCTGGGAATTCGTACCTTTGTTGCTGAAGCACGCTGGATTCCTTCTGGATCGATGGAACCAACTCTGCATGGTACACCAAACCAGTGGGAGGCAGACAAAATTATTGTCGATAAATTGAAATATAAATTTGCTAACCCCCAGCGCGGAGACATTATAGTATTTTCTCCTACGGAAGAGCTACAAAAAGAACAATACCAGGATGCTTTCATCAAACGTGTAATCGGCTTACCTGGAGAAAAAGTACAACTCAAAGATGGTAAAGTCTATATCAATAACAAACCCCTACCAGAACAAAATTATCTTAGTTCCGGGCAGAGTACAGTTATTGATGTTTGTAAAGACGCTCCCCAACCGCGCTTTTTGGCAAAACCACAAACCATACCAACAGACTCATATTTAGTACTAGGTGACAATCGTAACAGTAGTTACGATAGCCGTTGTTGGGGTGTTGTCCCTCGTCAAAATATTATTGGTCGGGCTGTATTCCGCTTCTGGCCTCTTAATCACATTGGTGGAATTGATAAAACACCGCTATATCCACAAACAACTCCATAAATACGTTATTGGTCGTTAGTCATCGATTTCAAAAAATAGCAAAGGAGAAATTACAACTAACAAACCACAAGAAAACCTGATACCTATTTAAAAAAGAATGCGACAGATACACACTCCGAAACCCTTGTTCTGTCGGCTTTCTTAATGCGTGGATGCGTGAATTTTAAATTGGTGTGATATGCCTAGTATCAACCGTAAGCTAATTATAGAAGGTAGTGTAATACTAGTCTTCTGGATTTTTGCTGCCTATATCCTAATTTTTACTGAAATACGCTGGATTCCTTCTGGTGCTATGGAACCGACTTTGCATGGTACACCAAACCAGTGGGAAGCAGATAAAATCATTGTGGATAAATTGAAGTATAAATTTTCTCAACCACAACGGGGAGACATTGTGGTTTTTTATCCTACTGAAGAATTAAAAAAAGAACAATACCAAGATGCTTTTATTAAACGCGTAATTGGTTTACCTGGAGAAAAAGTACAACTTCAAAATGGCAAAGTTTATCTCAACAATAAACCTCTCTCAGAAGACAATTATGTTAGTCCAGGTCAGAATACATCAATTGATGTTTGTTCATCAGGGGCGCAACCACCCTTCTTGGCTGAACCCCAGACAATACCAACAGACTCATATTTAGTACTAGGTGACAATCGTAATAGTAGCTATGACAGCCGTTGTTGGGGTGTTGTCCCCCGCAAGAATATTATTGGTCGTGCTGTATTTCGCTTTTGGCCTCTCAACCATGTTGGGGGAATTGTTAACAATTGAAAATTGCTATGATACCTTACCTAGCTAAAATTTTACTATATCCAGTTAAGTCTCTGGATGGTGTTGAAGTTGAGCGTGCTAGAGTTCTTGACAGTGGCGCGCTAGAACATGACCGAGAATTTGCCATTTTTGATGAACGGGGTCGATTTGTAAATGGCAAGCGTCACGCCAAAATTCATTTACTGCGGGTGTCTTATTCATCACAATTTACATTTTTAGATAAAACTATATCGCTAAAAATTCCTGGTAGTGACTCACAACAAGTTTTTCATTTGTATGAGGAACAGCAAGCATTAGAAGCAACTTTGAGTGATTTTTTTGAGTTTCCTGTAACACTTAAACAAAATTCTCTCATGGGCTTTCCTGATGATACCGACTCACCAGGGCCAACGGTAATTAGTACAGCAACTTTAACAGAAGTGGCTTCTTGGTTTCCCGGTTTAAGTGTAGATGAAATGCGCCGCAGAATCCGCGCCAACATCGAAATCGATGGTGTACCAGCATTTTGGGAAGATCGGCTATTTCGCGAACAAGGTGATTTAGTTTCGTTTAGAGTAGGAGATGTGGATTTTTTTGGAGTTAAACCTTGTCAGCGTTGTATAGTGCCAACACGTGATTCTTACTTGGGGGAAGCTTATCCAAACTTTCAAAAAATCTTTGTCAATCATCGCCAAGCAACCTTACCAAAATGGGTTACTTCATCGCGTTTTAATCATTTCTACAGATTGAGCATTAATACAGAATTACCTGCATCATCAGCCGGAAAAATTTTACAAATCGGGACAAAAGTTGAAATAATTTCATAATAAATTAATACTTTGCAAAATTATAAAATATAGAGTAAACTTTTTTTGATTTTTTTTATTTTTGGTATGTATTTATATCACAATTTAAAAATTGTTGTACTTCAGATCTGGATTTTTGTATAAACCTCAAGGTTTTAACCCCAGGAAACCAACACATCAGCAATTCAAAATTAAATATAGGGTTCGGTGCTAATGGCAACCTGAATTTCAGAATGGCATACTGTAGCTGTTCGGTTCAATTTCTGTTGGGGAAAATCTATTGATAGATTGCTAGATGAAATCGAGCAAATTCAGGTATAACCATCAAGTCTGAAAATTGAGATATTGGAGGAACTCAGTCAGTCAAACAAGTATATTAAATAAAATTTAGTGTTTTTTTATACTTTAAAGCCTAAAATATGTCATAAGCTAAACTATGGTATACCGTAGTTATCCTGTTATTAAATGTAGCTTATATGGCAAAAATGACCCTAGTAACCCCTGGGGAAGAATCAAAAAACAATGTTATCTAAACTTCAACCCGTCAAATCTCTCAATTGCTTAGTGAGCAAAGTCTATGCCAAGATGCCCCTGAGGTATATTCTGATTGTCCCCTTTATATTGCAAATTTGTGCAGCAGTGGGACTAGTGGGGTATCTTTCCTATGAAAACGGACAAAAAGCGGTAAAAGAACTTGCTGCCCAATTGGAAAACGAAATTTGCGATCGCATTGAACAGCATCTTGATAGCTATTTAACAACTCCAAAACAAATCAATCAAATTAATTTAAATGCAATTGAACTAAATTTAGTCAAACTTTCTGACTTTCAATCCACTGGAAAATACTTTTGGAAGCAAATGCAGGTTTTTAACATTGGCTACAACAACTTTGCCAATTCCAAAGGTGAATTTATTGGTATTGAGCGTTTAGATAATGGCAGCTTATTAATTAATGAAGTTACACAAAAACAGGGTATAGGTAAACTTTATGTTTACACTACAGATAACCAAGGAAATCGCCAGCATGTGCAGGAAATCAAAAATTACGATCCTCGCGAAGAAGCGTGGTATGCAGATGCAGTCAAAGCTGGCAAACCAATTTGGAGTCAAATTTATCAATGGGAAGATAAACCAGAAATTTTGTCTATATCTTCCAGCTATCCTGTTTACGATAGAAATCGTCAACTGATAGGAGTAATTGGTGTTGATTTGCTCTTGTCGCAAATCAGCAATTTTTTATCCCAATTAAAGACCAGACAATCGGGTAAAACATTTATATTAGAGCGATCGGGATTAATCGTGGCTGCTTCTAGTCAACCACCATATAGTATAGTCAATGGTAAACCAAAGCGAGTATTGGGATTAGATAGCCAAGATTCTGTAATTGGAATCACAACACAATATTTAATCAAAAAATTTGGAAATTTGAACTTAATTGCTGGTAAAAAACAGCTAACTTTTACTGTCGATGGTATAGATTATTTTGTGCAAGTAAAAAATTGGCAAGACGATTTTGGTTTGGATTGGCTAATTGTAGCTGTAATTCCTGAAGGCGAATTTATGGAGCAAATAAACGCCAATACTCGTACCACGATTGTGCTATCTATAATTGCTTTTTTAGTAGCTATAGAAGTTGGCATTTTTACTGCTCGCTGGATAATTAAGCCGATTCTGGAATTAAACATATCAGCTAAGAAAATTGCAAAAGGGGAATGGCAGCAAACACCAAAAATTAATCGCTCTGATGAGTTAGGGGAACTGGCCAAATCATTTGAAACTATGGCCAAGCAGCTGGAAGCGTCCTTTAGTATTTTAGAAGCCAAGAACGCTGAAATGCAAATTTTAAATGAAGCGCTATCTGAAAGTCAAAGTCAGTTGACTCAATTTTTAGAAGCGATGCCAGTAGGTGTATTTATTATAGATGCTCAAGGTAACCCTTATTATACAAACGAAATTGCTCAAGAAATTTTAGGTCAAGGGATAGTAACAGAAGTTATCCCCGAAAAATTATCAGAGGTATATCAAGCTTATCTTGCTGGTAAAAATCAACTTTATCCTAGCGATCGCTTACCGATTATTAGAGCATTACAAGGCGAAAGCACCAGGATTGATGATATGGAAATTCGTTATGATGAAAAGATTATTCCCATTGAAGTTTTAGGCAAACCAATTTATGATGAATCAGGGAATTTGGCTTTTGCGATCGCTACATTTTTTGAGATTGCTGAACGCAAACAAGCAGAAAAATTATTAGCAGAATACAATCTTATTCTAGAGGCTCAAGTCAAAAAACGTACTGATGAATTTCAGCAAGTTATTGAGCAATTGCAAATCACCCAAGAAGAACTGATTGAATCACAAAAAATCGCGGCACAGGAGAAACAAGCAGCCGTCCGCGAAGCCGCACGCAGCGCCGCCGCCAACCTCGCCAAAAGCGAATTTCTTGCTAACATGAGCCACGAACTGCGTACTCCACTCAACGCTATTCTTGGTTTTACCCAAGTCATGAGCCTAGATTATTCATTATCTGGCGAACATCAGCAAAACTTAGCAATTATCAATCGTGCTGGCGAACATCTATTGAATTTAATTAACGACATTCTTGAAATGTCTAAAATTGAAGCTGGTAGAATCAGATTAAATCTCAGCAGCTTTGATTTAATTTATTTGTTGAAGAACTTAGAAGAAATACTGCACTTACGTGCTGCATCAAAAAATTTAGAATTAGTATTTGAATATGCACCAAATCTGCCTAAATACGTAGAAACAGACGAAAACAAACTGTATCAAGTATTGCTCAATCTCTTAGGAAACGCCATCAAATTTACTGAAATGGGTAAAGTGACCCTGCGGGTAAAATTGGGCACTGGGATGTGGGGACAAGGAGACAAAGAAGATAACCAATACCAAATGGCCGCGGTTGCTCCGCACTGCCTCACCAATGCCCAATCCTTAATTTTCGAGGTGGAAGACACTGGTTGCGGTATTGCCCCAGAAGAAATTGATTTGCTGTTTGAGGCTTTTGAGCAAACCGAAATCGGGAGAAAATCTCAACAAGGTACAGGATTAGGCTTGGCAATTAGCCGCAAATACGTAGAATTGATGGGTGGAGATATTACTGTCAGCAGCACTCCTGGTGTTGGTAGTATATTTACTTTTGAGGTTCAAATTGCTCTGGCTTGTCCTAGAGAAATGCCGACAAACCAAAATAAATATCCAGTTTTGGCTTTAGCTCCTGCTGAAGAAGCATACCGTATTTTAGTGGTTGACGACTCCAAAGAAAGCCGTTTGTTATTAGTTAAAATTCTTACATCTATGGGCTTTGAAGTTAAGGAAGCTACAAATGGTAGAGAAGCAATTGTTAGTTGGGAATCTTGGCAACCGCACTTGATTTTTATGGATATGCGAATGCCTGTTATGGACGGTTATGAAGCCACAAGAATTATTAAATCTCAAGAATTGGAGCATAGGGAATGGGGGAACGGACATAAAGAATTGGCTGTATCAAATGAAATGAATTTCCCCAGTCCAACACTAGTTGCTAGTCACTTGAGTGGAAGTCAGTCTTATGCAACAGCAAATTCCTTAGCTCCCCGCTGCGATTTCCCTGAAACAGTCCAAGGCTGTTCCCCTAAACAGACTATTATTATTGCTTTGACTGCTAGCGCCTTTGAAGAAGAACGCCAAAAAACTCTGTCCATTGGGTGTGATGATTTTATTCGCAAGCCATTCACCCAGGAAGTATTATTAGAAAAACTGAGCGAACATTTGGGCGTAAAATATACCAGCCAAATACAAATCACAAACACATCGGTTGTGGAGCAACCCACACAAATGTTTACTAGTGTTGCTGAACTCCTAAGCCATTTGTCACAAATGCCCCCTGAGTGGCTGCAACAGATACACTATGCCGCAGCTAGCTGTAGCGATGACCTGATTTTACAGTTACTCAAGGAAATTCCATCAGATAAGAGTCAAATTTTCCAAGTTTTCAGGGATTTAGCAAATAACTATCAGTTTGAGAAAATCATGGAATTGACTAGAACAAACCTAGAATGAATTACGAGCATTTAGACCCTTATAAAAAAGATATTTTGATCGTTGACGATATGCCAGATAACCTGCGGGTTTTATCTTCAATATTGACAAGGGAAGGGTATAACGTTCGTAAAGCCTTGAACTGGCAAATGGCACTTACAGCAACTCAAACAGTATTACCCGATCTTATTCTGCTTGATATTATGATGCCAGAAGTAGATGGCTATGAAATTTGTCAAACCTTTAAAGCTTGGGAGCTAACAGCCGATATTCCAGTAATTTTTATTAGTGCTTTGGATGATGTTTTTGACAAAGTGAAAGCCTTTCGCGTAGGTGGGGTAGACTACATCACCAAGCCTTTTGAGTTTCAAGAAGTGTTAGTGCGGGTACAAAATCAACTGGCTTTAAGAGCAGCGCGATTAGAAATCTTGAAACTCAATATGGAACTGGAACATCGAGTCAAACAGCGGACTTGGGAGTTAGAAAATGCTCTGCAAAAACTCCACGAGGAAATCATTTCGCGGCAAAAATTACAAAGTCAAATTCTAGATATAGCACTGCATGATTCCTTGACTGGATTACCAAACCGAGTTTTGTTTATCAGACAACTCAAAAATGCTCTCAATCGTGCTAAACAAGAACCTAATTATAAATTTGCAGTCCTGTTTTTAGACTGCGATCGCTTTAAAGTAATTAATGATTCCCTTGGGCATTTAGTAGGAGATGAATTGCTCATCGCCATCGCCCGCCGCTTGCAAACATGCTTGATACCCATTGATACCCTGGCACGATTAGGCGGCGATGAATTTGGTATTCTCCTAGAAAATATTACAGATATTAATATTGCCATTCAAGTTGCAGAACGCATTCTTCAACAACTATCACTGGCTTTTAAACTGTCCAGATATGAAGTATTTATGAATGCCAGCATTGGTATTAGTTGGGGAAATAAAGATTACGATCGCCCAGAATATTTGCTGCGAGATGCTGATACTGCTATGTATCGTGCCAAAGCTCAAGGAAGGGCAAAATATCACGTTTTTGACCCAGCAATGCATCAAGAAGCAATTCAAATTTTAGAATTAGAAAATGATTTGCGGAGGGCTGTTGAAAGGCAAGAATTCGTAGTTTATTATCAACCAATAGTTTCTCTAAATACAGGCAGAATTTCCGGATTTGAAGCCTTAGTACGCTGGCGACATCCGAGTCGTGGTTTAGTTTCTCCCATAGAATTTATTCCTGTTGCCGAAGAAACAGGTTTAATTAGTGCCATCAATACTTGGGTATTACAATCAGCTTGCCATCAACTAAGTATCTGGCAACATCATCCAATCACACCAGAACCTTTAAGCATTAGTGTAAATTTAAGCGCGAGATTATTTTCACAGCCCAACTTGGTAGATCAAATTGATCGCATAATTTATGAAAATCAAATAAATCCAGAACACTTACAATTAGAAATTACAGAAAGTGTAATCATGGAAAATACTAATGCAATTAAAATAATTCTTGAACAATTAAGGCAACGTCAAATTAAATTAGTGATGGATGATTTTGGTACGGGATATTCTTCTTTAAGTTATCTGCATAGCTTTCCTTTAAATGCATTAAAAATTGACAAATCTTTTGTGAAACGAATGCAGGAAAACGAAGAAAATATGGGACTAGTACCAGCAATGATTGGTATTGCTAACTCAATGGGAATGAGTGCCATCGCTGAAGGCGTTGAAACACAAGAACAGTTAGCCCAACTGAGAAATTTAAACTGTGATTTTGCTCAAGGATATCTGTTCTCTAAACCGATAGAAGAACAGTTGGTTCTGAAGCTACTTGCTACAGCACCCCAATGGTAGCAACCAAATAGCGCCTGACAAAAACTTCATAATTAACCCTTGATTAGCTGACGTGGAGGTGCTATTCACTAGATTGTATAGAAATTTTCCCACCGCAAAGCTCCTCACTAGCCAATAGTTTTTATCATCTGTAAAATTCTCCAAGCACTGTGGGAGTTAAACTATAAATATATTATTTATTTTGGCGAAATCGACCAAAATTTGCAGGATGATTTCAAATCTGTATTTACTATAGGAATCCGCTTTGATTCCTGAAATTATTTGCGTGGTGCGCGTTCGCGCCGCGCAAGCGCGATAGGTAGGGAATAGAGAATCAATTTTTTCGATGTGAGGGCGAGTTTTTTCACCAAATCAAATATGATTCCTAAAAACTAATGGCAAATCACAATAATTGAATAACTTGGATAAATTTTCATGAATCAATAATAATTATACGAGATTAATTTTAAATTTTGATTTAGTAATTTGGCAATTTTTATTTTTACCTAAAACTTGATAAATATAACTTTTGAATAATGGATTTAAATCAAACTACTTATCATAAAAAAAATATTTTGGTGGTAGATGATACCCCAGATAATTTGCGGCTTTTGTCAGCAATGTTGACTGCACAAGGTTTTGAAGTCCGCAAAGCCTTAAATGGCAAAATGGCCTTGACTGCTTGTCAAATGCTGCTACCAGATGTGATTTTACTTGATATTAATATGCCAGGTATGGATGGCTATCAAGTTTGCCAACAGCTAAAAGCTGACGATAGAACTTGTGAAATTCCAGTCATCTTTATTAGCGCCCTTGATGATGTTTTAGATAAAGCAAAAGCCTTTGATGTGGGTGGTGTGGATTATATTGCCAAACCTTTTCATGGAGCAGAGGTTGTATTGCGAATTGAAAATCAGATTAATTTACGTTTACTCCAAGTTAAACTGCAAGAAAAAAATTTTTTACTCCAACAAGCTCTCGATAACTTGAAAGCTGCCCAAGTTCAACAAATTCAAAACGAAAAAATGGTAGCTTTGGGGCAGTTAGTAGCTGGCATCGCTCACGAAATTAATAACCCGATCAGTTTTATTTATGGAAATCTCCAATATGCTGGTCAATATGTACAAGACTTAGTAAATATCATTGAAGTTTATCAACAAGAATATCTCCAACCCACACCAAAAATTCAGCAAGTATCTCAAGATATAGACCTGAATTTTGTGATTAGAGATTTGCAAGATTTGATAGCCGCAATGTACAGAGGTTCCAATCGGATTCGAGAAATAGTATTGGCATTACAAAACTTTTCTCGACATGATGAATCTGAGATCAAGCGAGTCAATATTCATGAAGGTATTGATAATACTTTAGTGATGTTACAGCATCGGCTCAAGGAAACACCTAATCGTCCTGCAATTGTTGTAGTTAAAAATTATGGCAAATTGCCTCGAATCAAGTGTTATGCGAGCGAACTCAATCAAGTATTTATGCATCTATTAAATAATGCGATAGATGCTTTAGAAAAGGGAGTGGGGAGTGGGGAATGGGGAGATGGGGAGATGGGAAGATGAGAAGAGAATAATAACTCCTCAGTCAACAGTCAACACTCAGCACTCACCACTCCTAATACCCCAAATTCAGATTTACACGCAGATGACAAACTCTAACACGGTCAAAATTACCATCGCTGACAATGGCCCTGGTATCCAAGATTCATTGCGATCGCGTTTATTCGATCCATTTTTTACCACAAAACCTGTAGGCAAAGGTAGTGGCTTAGGATTGTCTATTAGTTATCAAGTTATTGTGCAAAAACATCGAGGAAACATTACTTGTAACTCATCGGTTGGTCAAGGAGCAGAATTCACCATCGAAATTCCCATAGAACAACCAGAGTCTTAAGAAACTGGAAAGTAAAAAATATTCTGTAGGAGACTGTTTGTAGTTCACAGTTAACAGTTAACAGTCAACCGTCAACCCTAAAAGTTCCCTAATTACTCCTCCAAGATTCTCACAGGCAGTTTGACAATAAAATTTGTCCAGCCTTGAGAACTGTTAACTTCAATTGTGCCTTGGAGATATTCGACTAATTTTTTAACCAATGATAAACCTAATCCTGTGTTACCATAATATCGGCGATCGCTCTGCACAATCTGATAAACTCGATCAAAAATTTGAGATTGCTCCTGTGCTTGGTTTTGAACAATGCGGTAAAACGGATCGAAGATTCGAGATTGTTCATTTATGGGAATTTCAACTCCAGAATTACTAATAGTAATTTCAAAGTAAGGAATTTCTAGATTATTTGATACATCAGATTTGGCATCTTCATTGACTACACTTTCTGTGATATTAACGAACTGGGCAGTTATTTGAATTTGTTCATTGGCAGGGGTGTATTTACAAGCATTGTTTAGTAACTCTGAGATAATTTCCGTCAGGCTTGTCAAGTCTGAAACTAAAGATGGTAAATCTGGAGAAACTCTCAGTTCTAATATCTGTTGTTGTTGCTGAATACGTGCTTCAAAACCCTCCACTATATGAGGAAGCCAACTTTGGAGTTCAATTGGAGTTAATTCCAATGGATACGTATTTGAATCAATCATTCGTATGTACAACAAGTCGTCCACTAAATCTAATTCTTGTTCGCATTGGTCGCGTATGATGCTGAGATAACGATTTACAATTTCAGATGTAAAATTTTCCTCTGAATTAAAAATTCCCTGTCGATCTAAAATATTTTCTAGCACGTTAATTGCCATTTTGATGTTTGACAGTGGCGTTCGCATTTCATGAGAAGTAGTTATTAAAAAGTCTTCTTTTAACTTGTCTAATCTTTCGAGTTCTGCCACTTGAATTTCTAGTTGTTTAGCACGTTCAGCAGCAAGATTTCGTTCTTCAATGAGCCGTCTTCGCGTATCATCCCGAAAAACCAGTACGGCTCCTGTAATCACACCGTTGTTATCTTTCAAAGGAGTAGCACTATCAGCTACTGGAATAGTTGTACCATCTTTGTTAACGAGTAAAACCTGAGTGCCAAGATAGATAATAGTTTGTTGTTCAAAAGCTACGATAATTGGATTTTTGATTGGAAGTAGAGTTTGTTCATCAACAAATTTGACAACTTCAGTTAACATTTTTTCCTTGGCTTCGTTCCATCGCCAAC
>Ga0314812_100127_pt1 | contig 13120 bp, 8 predicted proteins | sample STEome_9_FD_202336 | JGI IMG/M metagenome (GOLD analysis project Ga0314812, IMG submission 202336) | Metatranscriptome of soil surface biofilm microbial communities from soil inoculated with nitrogen-fixing consortium DG1, State College... ...
AAATGCTTTTCCCCCAACTACTTGAGCGTGTATTCTGATTGGATTTTCCACCGCCTTTTACTTCCCCCAACTCCTTCTGTTATTACTTTACTTGGACTTGTGTGTACACCGTAGCCTTGCAAGGGGAGGGGAGGTTTTGCGCTAGCAAAGCCGGGGTGGGGTGCAATGGCTGTGGGAATCATAACTAATTATGCGGACATAATATCAGTCGTCAGAATACAGGAAAGGTATTTTGTACGACTGGCGGATAGCGCAGCGTAAAGCCTGTGGTATGGCAACTCTTAGAAACGCTACCCGTAGCTTGCTTAAGAGCAGAGGTACGCTTAGAACGACGCAGGAGCGTCAAGATTGCTGAATTCTGTTAGGGGTAGCGGGGCGTTTAGCCCATTCTGAATCCTGTATTCTGAATTCTGTATTCTTCTTCAATTAGAAGTTCTTTATTTGACCCCAACTAAGTCAGTAATCGCTTCTACCAGCTTTTTCGCTTTAACTGGTTTAGAAATATGCCTTTGAAAACCAACTCTTAACGCTTGCTGGTAGTCAAATTCTCCAGCATAGGCGGTCAGGGCGATGGCTGGAATCTTTCCTCCTTGTTCAGGTGGCAGGGTTCTGACCTGCTGCATCAACATGTATCCATCAATATCTGGCATACCAATGTCGCTTAACAGTAGGTCTGGCTGAAATTCGCCAAAAGTGATTAGTGCCTCACTCGCTGAGGTAACTGCTGTTACACTTGCTCCGTATTCCTCTAGTAAGCAGGTAGTAAATTCTCGCGTATCTGTATCATCTTCTACCACTAAAATCTTGATACCCTTTAAATCTAAAGATTGCTCAGGTTGTTTACTATCTTGTTTTGTCAGAATTTGAGTAGGCATAAGTGGTAATCTCACAATAAAGGTTGCTCCGTGATTAATGCCTTGGCTTTGAGCCTGGACACTCCCGCCATGCAGTTCGACTAAGTGACGAACTATCGCCAAACCTAACCCTAATCCACCAAACCTCCGAGTTGTGGTGCTGTCTGCTTGGCGAAAATAGTCAAACACATAGGGAAGAAAATCTGGGTGGATGCCTTTACCTGTATCACTAACGGTGATTAAAGCTTGAGAATCAAGGCGTTCTAGCCGGATGTCTATGCGTCCTCCTACTTCGGTAAACTTAACCGCATTGGAAAGGAGATTCCAAATTACTTGCTGTAATCGGCTAGGATCTCCTAAAACTTGGACTGTATTTGTGGAAACCATTGTCTGTATTTGAATTGATTTGGCTTGCGCCGCCAAGCGTACTATTTCTATTGCAGCTTGAATGGTCAATCCCAAATCCACAGGGCGAATATTCAGGTTGAGTTTGCCTCTCAAAATCCGAGAAATATCCAGCAAGTCATCAATTAATTCAGCTTGTAACTGGGCATTACGCTCAATTACCTCCAGTGCTTGAGCCGTCTGAACCTCATCTAACTTTTTGCTTTGAAGTAACTGCGACCAACCGAGAATAGGATTCAAAGGTGAGCGGATTTCATGGGATAGCACAGCCAAAAATTCATCTTTGATGCGATTAGCTGCTTCTGCTTCTGAGCGTGCAGCTTGTTCTCGTTTGAGTAATTGTTCTCGCTCTTGTTCAGCTTGCTTGCGTTTGCTGATGTCAAGACAGAATGAAATTACTTCTTCTTGGTTATTGTCAGCTTCTCGCAATAAAGTGCCACCGATTAAAATAGATATGGAACTACCATCTTTACGAGAATATTCTTTTTCTTGGAGTGGAAATATTTTTGTAGCTTCTAGTTCTACGAAAGAATGTTCGCTTAATGCTAAATCTTCTGTCAGTGTGAGGTCTTGCCATCGCACTCGTCCCACTAAAATTTCTTCGCGTGAATAACCGAGCATTTTTAGAAATGCTTCGTTAGCTTCAATAATCTCTCCATTGCTATTGCTGACAAATACACCGATTATATTAGATTCAACTAAATGTCTAAACTTCGCCTCACTCACTTGTAACTGCTTTTCTCGTTTCTCTAGGCGTTGCTGAAAAATGCTTAATTGTCTATGCAAGCAACTCATAATGATAGCAATGATTAAAAACACACATAGATGCACTATGCTATCTATGCCGTAAGCAACCAATGTAAATAATGGCTCGATAAAAAAATAGTCTATCACTACAGTTGATAAAGCAGTGGCTAGTAGTCCTGCTTCCATTCCACCATACCAAGCACTAATCGCTACAGCCACAAAAAAAAGCATAAACATCGTCGGTTTAAGTAGCGAACTTAGCAGTACTGACAGTAATAGTGAAATCGTAACTGTCAGTAATGCTATAATATAAGGTGCTAAACTCTGACGTATTTTTTTCAAAGAATTGAGATGAGATTTAAAGCGCATCACAGAAATTTCTCCAGCCTGAAAACCAAAAATGTAATCACCTACTATTTTCAAATAGGGGCTGAAATCTACTAAGTCTTAACATTATCTCTTATCTTTATAAAAAGAGTATTACATAACTGTGGCAAATACTTGACTATAGTTTGCAGCTGATAGCAGTAGAAAAATTTGAATTATTTTGCGAGTCAAGAGTTATACACTATATCTAAGTTAATAGACTTGTTGCAGAAGTCGAGAAAAAGGTCAGGGTAAAGAGAAGGGAAAAGGGGAAGGGTAATGGTTCGACAAGCTCACCAACCGGGGAAAGGTTTGGTATTTTCCCTTTACTCTTTAATCTTTAGTCAACTGTCAACAGTCAACTGTCAACAACCACTCCTATTGGTTATGCTTTTTTAGCGCCCATTAACTTATGTTTGTGTTTCATAACCCCATCACTGTGCGATAATGGGTTTCAATTTGTGCCACAGTTTCCGATTTCCTCTTAGTCTCCCATTGACTGCGGGTAAATAATTCTTGGCGCAATTCGTCAACATTAATTGTTGTAAATTTCCCATTATTAATAATTTGCTTGCCATTCACCCAAGCACTATTTACAACATTACTAGGACGCCCCAAAACTAATAAGCCAATGGGGTCTGTACGCGGTAATAATGATAAATTTGTGAGGTCATAAAGTACGAAATCCGCTTGTTTACCAACAGTTAAAGAGCCGAGCTTATCTGCAACATTCAATCCTTTTGCACCTCCTAAAGATGCCATTTCCACTGATTTTCTGGGTGTAATCCAATATTGATAATCTAAATCTGTAACATTATGTAAAATTGAACCAATTTTAATAGCTTCTAACAAATCTTGGGAGTCATTACTAGAAGCCCCATCACAACCAAAAGTGACATTGACTCCGGCTTGGCGATATTTCAAAATCGGGGCGATGCCACTGCCTAAGCGTAAATTACTTAAGGGATTATGAACGACTGTAGATTGAGTTTCGCTGAGAATAGCAATATCAGCGTCATTTAACCAAACACAATGGGCAAGAGAAGTTTTATCACTTAAATATCCAATTCGTTGCAAATGTTCTACAGCCGTACAACCATATTTTTCTTGGGCGAGTTTTTCCTGTGCCCTGGTTTCTAGTAAATGGGAATGACGACAAAGATTGTAGCGATCGCTTAATTCAATACACCCAACAAACAAATCATCAGTACATAATTGTATCCCTGTTGGTGCAACTAAAATACTCACACCTTCATCTGGGCGATGAAATTTTTTTACCGCCTCTTCAATAATTTCCAACGTTGCCGCAGTGGAGCGAAAATAAGGTTCATGATTTTGTGTAGACTCCCCAGATGGAATGCCTGCGGTGAGAGATTGATCTTGAATTAAAGGCGCAATAAAAGCTCTAATTCCCACTTCTTTATAAGCGCGAATTGCAATAGCAATGGTTTCTAACTCTTGTCCGGGAATTAACACCAAGTGGTCTACTACACTCGTTCCACCGGAAAGTAAAGTTTCCACCGCCGTTCCCAATGCGCTGAGATAAACTTGTTCGATATCCAGAGGTGCAAAATCATACAGTTCCGCCAACCATAATTCTAAGGGCAAAACCGACATGATTCCCCGTTGCCACATTTCCGAAGAGTGGGTGTGGGCGTTAAAAAACCCAGGAAGCAGCAGCTTATGTTTACCATCTATAGCTGTACCGATGACTTCTAAATTCGCAGCGATGGCAGCGATTTTACCATCTACAACCTGTACATCAACTCTTACATAATCATCATTAGTAGCAATTAAAACATTTTGGATAGTGAAACTTAACATATTTAACCTTGATTAAGAATCGTCTTCTGAACTAAGTTTCAAGTTACAAAATAGAAAATGGTATTGGCAATTGCAATTGTATGAATTTACCATTACGGATATTGGGGTTTCCACCAAATGCGTGGACAGTGAATGATGTCATTGCAGATATCACCCGTCCTCAAAAGACCCCACAACCCGTTATCTTAGCAACAGAAACAAAAACTCTGCGTCTAGACCTAGCAAAAGCCGCCATCCTCGTCATTGATATGCAAAATGACTTCTGTCACCCTGACGGTTGGTTAGCGCATATCGGCGTGGATGTCACCCCAGCCCGTAAGCCCATCGAACCTTTAAAAATTTTACTCCCAGAATTGCGTACTGCTGGTGTGCCGATAATTTGGGTGAATTGGGGGAATCGTCCCGATTTACTCAACATTAGTGCAGCTTCACTCCATGTCTACAACCCCACGGGCGATGGCGTGGGTTTGGGCGATCCCCTGCCCAAAAACGGTGCACAAGTACTCATGGCAGGCAGTTGGGCGGCGGCGGTGGTGGACGAACTACAACCGCTAAAAGAAGATATTCGCATAGATAAATACCGTATGAGTGGTTTCTGGGATACCCCTTTAGATAGTATTTTGAAGAATCTGGGAAAAACTACACTATTCTTTGCTGGTGTTAACGCCGACCAATGCGTACTGACCACGTTGTGTGATGCTAACTTTTTAGGGTATGACTGCATATTAGTCAAAGACTGCACCGCCACAACATCACCTGAATATTGTTGGCTGGCGACATTGTACAACGTTAAACAATGCTTTGGTTTTGTCACAGATTCTCAAGGAATTTTAAAAGCGTTGACTGTTAACAGTTAACCGTCAACCGTCAACCGTCAACAATTAAACCAAAAGATGATTATTTTCCAAATCTCTATCCGCAACTTCCAGAAAATTAATTCTGACAACTAAATATTCAATACTTGCATCTTTTGTCACCATCAATAAATTCGAGGGGATAAATAAATGTACGCTACCCGTTGTGTAATTCCTGTGATCAAATCTCCCAAAGATTACCAGGTGTATCGCATCAATCCTGACGACTCCAATCGTTTAGCGATTATTTTTGATTCCACCAATGCAAATACCTCCTTGACTTGCTGTCTAGAAATATTTGATGTGGGCGGACAAACACCACCAAACCGCCATCAGTGGGCAGTGGAAATGTTTTTTGTGATCAAAGGTGAAGCGATCGCCATGTGTGACGGTAAGATGGCTAAAATCAAATCCGGAGATAGTTTATTAGTACCTCCCACAGGTACGCACATGATTAAAAATACAGGTTCTACTCGCTTGTATACCCTAACTGTAATGGTTCCTAATGAAGACTTTTCGGAATTAATTCGCAGTGGAACACCTGTAGAGTTAGATGCAGAAGATATGGCAGTACTAGGGAGATTGGATGCTTTAATACCTTGTTAAAGAAGAATTGGGCATGGGGCATGGGGCATGGGGCATTGGGCATTGGGCATTGGGCATGGGGCATTGGGCATGGGGCATTGGGTATGGGGCAGAGGGGAAGATTTTCTCCCCTGCTCCCCAGCCTCCTCATCTCCCTTGTCTTCCTTGTCCTCCTTGTCCCCCTTACCTTGTCTACTCTCCACTACTTTTTACTCAAATTTGAGGTTTTCTTTGGTGAAATATACTTCTGTTTGAGTACCTAATGTATCGAGACGATTACTGCCAGTATTGACTATGACAGTATATGGTTTAATGGCTGGTAGTGGAGACGAAACAGAGAGATAAATTTTGTCGTTGATGATTATTTTTGTGGGAGAAATGTTTTGCAATTTTTTGATAGGTTCAACTTCAACATCTCCGTTGCGATTACAAAGTCTGCCAAAAGCTAAAGCTGTGGTTTTTGCAGGAACCGCGAGTAAATAAAAATAATCAGGACTCAACCATTCTCGCCAATTATTATCGCCACCGTCACCAATATATTGAATAGATGATTGGGATACTGTTGACCAAATTTTAGGAGCAAGTGCTTTAGGAAAAATCACTACTGTTAGTTCTTGGCCATCGCCAAAAGAAACTTTTGTAGTAAATGTGCCTTGACGCCATTTAATTCCATTATTATCGGAATCTTTAACTTCAATTTGGTTGAGTGATTTAAGACTACTACAAAAGTCCAGTCGTTTATCATCTGGCGATCGCAAGTTAATTAACACAATCATTGATATAAAGACTAAAAAAATAAAAACAAATATTTTCCCAAGTCTATGAACTTTCATTACTTTATAGTCAACTTAATTAAACATAAAAAAATAGTAGGGTCAAAATGCCTACCCTACTATTAAACTTGTAAGCTAATCGTCATTCAAATTGCATCTTTGTGTCTGGTGTGTCCTCCGAAGTTCAGATGCCTGCGGTAACCCCTTCGGTGTACGCCGGAAGCCGGCGCTCTGACTTCTCTCCGTGTCTTTGCGTCTTTCTAACGAGTTGAGTTATGCAATTTAAAAGTGCATCAGCTTAACGCCTAATGGCGATCGCACCAAAAGTTTCGTGTAATATCTGGAGTAGTTCGTTTTTTAACCTACCTTACTAATATAGGGACTTGTTAATTTATCCAACTGCTGAATCAAAAGGCTGAGGAATAATCCCACGTCTGTGACTACACCCACTGATTCTACAGAACCGCGATCACTCAATTTAGTCACCACAGCTGGGTTAATATCCACACATACCATTTTCACCCCTGCCGGAGTCATATTACCCACGCCAATGGAGTGCAGCATTGATGACAGCATTAAAATCATCTCTGCACCTTCTAGGTTTTTGGCATACTGTTCTTGGGCTTTAATCAAATCCATTTGGGTATCAGGTAAAGGCCCGTCATCCCGAATTGACCCAGCAAGCACAAAAGGCACGTCATTCTTAACGCACTCATACATGACACCACTCTTAATTACCCCCGCTTCCACGGCTTTGGGAATGCTACCGTAACCGCGGATGGTATTAATTACCTTCAGGTGATGGCGGTGTCCGCCACGAACGGCCACACCCCGCTTCATGTCTACACCCAAGGAAGTACCCATCATATTTTGCTCGATGTCGTGGACAGCGATGGCATTGCCACCGAGTAGCGCTTGCACGTATCCTTGGCGAATTAGTTGTGCTAGATGTTCGCCGCCACCAGTGTGAATCACTACTGGGCCAGCCGTGACAACTACTTTACCACCTGCATCACGAATTTTACGCAATTCCCAAGCGACTTGTTCCACGACTAATTCCACCCGGCGTTCGCTGGAAACCCCAGATGACATAAAGCTGAATTCGTTGGTGCTGCGTTGTTCCCGCGATTCTGTTTTGCGGATGGTGCGGATACCTAGCACGTCTGTGACTACTTGTTCGCCAATTGCTAAATCCCGTAAAATTTTACACCTAGCTTTGAAGCCGTTGGGTGTTTGAGTAATGGCGATCGCTCCATCCATCCGCTGATTTTCCACCTTCACCCACTGGCCATGAATTCGCACTTCGGTGGGATAAATTGTACTGACGTAGAAATCGTCAGGCGCTACGCCATTTTGAATTACAGGTTCTAATTTAGCGTCTCGCTCATCTTGGGGTAAGTCTACAGCACCCAAATCAATTAACCGCGAAATGATTTCTTCCATCACTTCATGGGATGGTGCTGATACCTTGACTTCGGCAGCTGAAGTACTTTGACGCTGTTCTCCCAAATTAAAATTCAAAACTTGGAAACTTCCGCCAGCGTCTACAATCAAATCCAAAGCGCGGTTAATCAAACCAGCGTCTAACAAATGTCCTTCCATGCGAATGACACGGCTTTCCACCGAGACGTTGGCATGAAGTTCTTCTCTTACAGGTTCCGTCACCCGTAGGGTTAGGCATTTAGCCGCACCACCAGCTTTGAGAAATTCAGTCAGCGGTGTTTCTAGCACTTGGAAACCAACATCAGCAAGGCGCGACTTCAAAGCATCACTCGCCTTGTTCATAATCACGATGCTTTCTACATTCACCGCATTGCAAGCAAAGTTGACTGCATCAGCTTCGGCTATGGCGATTCGCTTTTCTGGTGCTACCCGCATTTCAATCAAGCGGTTGGAGTAGGAATCAAAAGCACCAGGATAGTAAAGCAAATAACCGTTTGCTAACGGACAAAAGCAAGTATCCAAATGATAGAAACGTTCGTCTATCAATCGTAGGGAGAGTACCTCAATATCCAACCATTTGGCGAGGTAAGGGTGAGAATCTAATTCAGAACGGAAACCATATCCCGCCCATAACCAGCGTCCTTCCCGATCTAGCAGTGCGTCTCCTGCTCCTTCAAATGGTAAATCTTTGGGAAGTTCATATACTGTGTAACCATTTGCCTCAAACCATTGTTTAAAGTAAGGTTCTTCTCCCTGACGTTCTTTGTGTAAAAAACGACTAAGGACGACATTTTCTCCCAGTACTAAACCAGCGTTGGCTGTAAAAACTAGATCTGGCCAACCTTTTTCTGGTGGTACTAAGTCTACAATGGCGTGTTCTTTGAGAATGTGGTGTAGTCCTTGCCACTGTTCTACGGCGCGATCGCGTGATGATTTGTGAATATTCCCTTCCATCCAGGGATTAATCACATAATCGACATCGTAGTGATCGGGAGGACACATCAAAAAGCGAATCCGGGAAGTCATAAAAATTTTACAAGCGTATTTTGGACACAGATTTCTATTTTGGCAATTTTGTCAAATCTGCTACTAGAGCTTCTAACTTTTGATAGTTGAAGGTTTTACAGGGGCTTCGTTTTTAATTCTATTACTGGAAAATCGAAACGGAAGGTTAAGAAGAAAACAAGGTGACAAAATGGCGGGGAGGTGGGGAGGTGGGGAGGTGGGGAGATGGGGAGATGGGGAGGTGGGGAGATGGGGAGGTGGGGAGATGGGGAGATGGGGAGATGGGGAGATGGGGAGATGGGGAGATGGGAGAGACAAGGAAGAAAAATTGCTACCTTGTCCCCCTTGTCTCCCTCATCCCCATGCCCCATGCCCTATGCCCCATGCCCTATGCCCCATGCCCCATGCCCCATGCCCTATGCCCCATGCCCCAGTTAGTTCAAAATCGAATTTTTTGGCATTCTTGAAGAAACTGCTGTGGAATTTCTGGGTTTTGACCCCAGTGTAAATGAACGTAAGAAGCATGAACATTTGCAGGCAAAGCCCATCCTTCGTATCCCATGTTTTCTTCGGAATCATAGCGATAAGTTGCAAACAAAGGTTGAGAGGGAGTTGAGGTTAAGTGAGAACGATGAAACTCATGTCCGCAAACAGTTTGCCCCGCCTTTATTAAAAGATGATCTTGCAAAGCCACAGCACGACGATATCCTAAAGTTAAACGTCCATCCATTAAAGCAGATGTTGGTAAAACTCCTGCCATCGACCAAGATTTACTTTCAAAATCAATAATCTCCTGACACAAATACATTAATCCACCGCATTCGGCAATTGTCGGCATTCCTTTAAGAATTGCTGTTTTCACCGCATGACGGCCGCTGATGTTTTCTGCTAGTTGCTGGGCAAAAACTTCTGGAAAACCACCTCCAAAATACATTCCTTGTACATTTTTTGGTAGTTCGGGGTCTACTAAAGGACTCCAGTAAACTAGTTCTGCTCCCAGTTGTTGTAGTAAATCAAGATTGTCTTGGTAGTAGAAATTAAAAGCCCGATCGCGGGCAATGGCAATTCTAATTGGGGATGAGGGGGATGGGGGGGATGGGGGAGATGAGGGGGATGGGGAAGATTTTAACAAGGGTAATAAGCGTTGCCAATCAAAGCAAGTATCTCCTAAATCCGCAAGGCGATTGATGACAGCATCGAGTTCGGCAAGTTCGGCTGTAGGTACTAAACCCAAATGGCGATGGGGAATTGTGATGTTATCTTGACGCCTTAGCACGCCGAGAATCGGTAATTGTAAGGGTTCTAGGGAATCTTTAAGCAGAGAGAAATGGCGATCGCTTCCTACGCGATTTAAAACTACACCAGCGATTTTAATTCGGCGATCGAAAGATTGGTAACCGTGGGCGATGGCTGCCACAGAACCAGACAAACGGCTACAATCAATCACCAATACCACTGGTAAATCTAACAACCGGGCGATGTGTGCCGTACTAGCAAAGTCAGTTTGGTATGGGGCATTGGTTATTCCCCGCGTCCCCGCGTCCCCGCGTCCCCGCGTCTCCCCCACCTCCCCATCTCCCCATCTCTCCATCTCCCCATGCCCTATGCCCCATGCCCTCTGCCCAATTCCATCAAATAAGCCCATCACCCCTTCCACTAGGGCATATTCACTTTCTTGACTATGACGGGAAAAACATTGCTGGACGTAAGCTTCAGAAGTTAGTACTGGGTCTAGATTTCGACAAGGACGACCAGTTACATGTTGATGAAACATGGGGTCAATATAGTCTGGGCCGACCTTAAAAGATTGTACGGAGCGATGGCGACGACATAAAGATGCTAAAAGGGTGAGCGTCACTGTTGTCTTGCCCACCCCACTGCGTTCTCCAGCAATAATTACAGACATGGATAATAAATAGTCAGCTATGTTAAATAAATCGGAATTCGGAAGTCGTTCTTTTGAAGTACAGTTTTGTCATAGGGATTTAGACATTACCACAAAACTGACCGTTTATATAACCCGCTAACAAAAAAGCGCAGAATTTGGTTAAAAGGCAACAGAGGGTAAAGGGTAAAGGAAAATCTATCCCTTTCCCCTTTAACCTTTCCCCTTTCCCCGACTTCTGCAAGAAGTCTAGTCAACAGCCATACCTATTTTGAAAGCGATCGCCCCTGATTATTTTGGCTTTTGATTACTCTACCAGTACTAGTAAAAGAAATTCCCTGCTGAAAATCAGTACCAATCATCACTGCTTCTACTATGGGTTCAGATATTCGTGTTTGCGCTACCCACTCAACAATAAAGTTTGCTCCTAAACCTCCACTAGTGTCATTTCTATTAATAAAAAAATCTGTGGAAGCGAGGGCATCAAGTTGAATCGGGCGCTCTAAATATTGTTTGACTAATTTTCCCTCTGAGTTGTAGTAACGCACAGCGGTAATCACCATCGGATTATCTAAATCTGTATTCCGAATACTCAGGGTAACTGCTAACTCAAAAATCTCTTGTCGATTGTGATGATAAATATGAGAATAGACAGGAATATAGATAGTTTGACCCATTGCAATCTGAAAATTTTTATCCAGAGTCACTATCTTTTGGGTTGTGCTTGTTTGAGTAGTGTTGGATTGTGATTCTGGTGAAATCTCCGGTGATTGACAAGACACGAGAAAAATTATAATAATTGCCAGATAAACATGGGGATACAGCTTCATCAAAACTATTAACACCAATTCAGTAGAAAGCAGCAAACTTTTCTCGAAGACCAAAATTGAAAATTGATTAACTTTAGCGAAAAGCTCTAGAAGTAACGGATCTTTGTAAATTAGCTAGAGCGCGATTGTAATCCAAAATAGCTGTAATTCGATTTCCCTCTGCTCTTGTGAGGTCGTTTTCCGCAGCAATAACCTCTGTTTGAGTCCCTACGCCATTTTGGAATCTCAATCTGGCTAAATCCAAAGCCTGATTAGCTTGATTTAAAGCCACACTAGAAGTTTGTACATTATTTAAATTAGATTGTAATTGAAAATAGTACTGTTCTACATCAAAGCGAATTTGGTCGCGTTGGCTAGCAAATTGACTCTCTGCGATGGCAATATTAGTTTTTGATTGAGCCGCACGCGCTTTGGCTGCTCCGCCATCAAATAAATTAAGATTTGCTTGCAGTCCCACAGAATAGCTATCATTAGAACTTAGGCCATCATTATAGCGATCGCGCAGACTGTAACTACCAGCTAAACTAATTTGCGGCCCTAATTGTGAAAGTGCTTGTCGTCGCTGTTGCTCGTAAATGTTACGTTGAGCTAATTGCTGTTGCAACTCCGGACGATTTTGAAAAGCTTGGATAATCGTTTCTTCTAGTGTTGGTTGCCAAAGCCCTGCCAATTGTACGGGATCTGCGGCTGTGATATTAACTGATTGGGCTAAACTTAACACCGTTACAAGTTGCCGACGAGCAATTTGCTGTTGCGAAATAGTATTAGTCAGTTCTTGTTGGGCATTTGCTAAATTTACCTGAGCTTGGAGGACATCAAACCCCGTACCCACCCCAGCGTTTTCTCTAGCTTGAGTATCCCGCAAACTCGCCTCGGCATTATTCACAGCAGACTGATTGATTCGTACTTGTTCATCTGCCTGTTGCAAATTATAGTATGCAGTCGTCACATTTAGCTGAATTTGCAAAGCGGTGCTTTCAACATTTAATTCATCTAGCCGTAACTGTTCCTCAGCTGCTCGGATAGTAGCTTGTCGGCTACCAGAAGTATACAAATCATAATTCAGTTGTGCTGAACCATTAAAAGAAGTACTCGCTTGAGATGAATTACTTCTAAAACCATTACCACTGTTAGTCACATTGCCGTTGATTCCAAGAGTAGGAAATAAAACAGCTTGAGATTCTCGCACTGCTAAGCGACTGCGTTCTAATTGTAAGGTAGCTACTTGTAAATCTCGATTATTGCGTTGAGCTAATTCCAAAGCTTGTGCCAAACTAATTGACACAGTTTGTTGCACCCTCACTTCCTCCGGCTTGGTAGGAAATTGCAAAGGATTGGGATTGGGATTGAGGTAATCAGGAACCTGTAAAGAACTTGAGGAATTTTGTGTTTTTGGGGGAGTTGTTGCACCGGCGAAAGTAGGAAATAAAATAGCGAAGCCCAAAAGAACAAAGTTATAATTTACACACCAAAAAATAAATTTCTTATCTGTAAGAGAAATCGGGAATGGGGGGTGGGGAGAGGGGTAGATGGGGGAGATGGGGAGATG
>Ga0314812_100128_pt1 | contig 13045 bp, 14 predicted proteins | sample STEome_9_FD_202336 | JGI IMG/M metagenome (GOLD analysis project Ga0314812, IMG submission 202336) | Metatranscriptome of soil surface biofilm microbial communities from soil inoculated with nitrogen-fixing consortium DG1, State College... ...
CAACTTTTTTTTTGCGCTACTATGATAACGATTCTCATTCTTGTTCAATATGGTCAGTTCCTTAACCCAGTCCCAGGAAAACTTAAGCCAGCACGACAGTGAGAAACTTCTGCGGATTCGTCATACCTGCGCCCATATAATGGCAATGGCAGTGCAGAAGCTATTTCCAGGGACTAAAGTAGCAACTGGCCCAGTCACAGAAAACGGTTTTTACTACGACTTCGATTGTCCAGTCAGCATCACTCCCGATGACTTGGACAAAATTGAGCAACAGATGCGGCGAATAATCAAAGCGAATTTACCTATCATCCGCGAAGAGGTACAAAGAGAAGAAATTCGCACCGAAATTGCCCAATTAAACGAATCTTACAAGTTAGAAATATTAGACCGTATTCCAGAAGAGGAGACAATTACCCGTTACTTTATTGGTAGTCCTGATACTGGTAAAGCAGAATCTTCATTGTTCATCACAGACATTCAACCAGCAAGTAACTATTGGTGGGACTTATGTGCAGGGCCACACATTAACTTTACTGGTGAAATCCATCCTGATGCCTTTAAATTGTTAAATATTGCTGGTGCGTATTGGCAAGGAGATGAAACCTAAGCCCAACTGCAACGCATTTATGGTATAGCTTGGGAAACAAAGGAACAACTACAAGCTTACCTCAAACAAAGAGAAGAAGCCCTACGCCGCGACCACAGAAAGTTAGGTCAAGAACTCAACTTATTCAGTATTCAAGAAGATGCTGGTGGCGGGTTAGTTTTTTGGCATCCTAAAGGTGCGATTATTCGCTATATAATTGAAGATTATTGGCGCAAAGCTCATCTAGAATCTGGTTATCAATTACTTTACACGCCGCATATAGCCAACCTCGATTTATGGAAAACATCGGGTCATTTTGATTTCTATAAAGAGAGTATGTTTGATTCGATGGATGTGGAAAATCAGGCTTATCAAATTAAGCCAATGAATTGTCCATTTCATGTCTTAACTTATAAGCATCAACTACATTCTTATCGAGAATTACCTTTAAGATGGGCAGAATTAGGAACAGTTTATCGCTACGAACGTTCTGGTGCGCTACATGGTTTGATGAGAGTGAGGGGATTTACCCAAGATGATGCTCATATCTTCTGTTTACCTAATCAAATTGCTGATGAAATTTTAGGAGTTTTAAATCTCACAGAGCAGATTTTATCAGACTTTGGCTTTAAAAATTATGAAGTGAATCTTTCTACCCGTCCTGAAAAATCAGTGGGGCATGACGAAGTATGGGAGTTAGCAACTTCAGCATTAAGACAAGCTTTGAACACTAAAGGCTGGAATTATATTGTCGATGAAGGTGGTGGTGCTTTTTATGGCCCTAAAATTGACATCAAAATCCAAGATGCGATAGGTCGTCTCTGGCAATGTTCGACTATTCAGGTAGATTTTAATTTACCAGAACGTTTTGACATGGAATATATTGCTGCTGATGGTAGTCGCCAGCGACCAATTATGATTCACCGAGCTATTTTTGGCTCATTGGAACGCTTTTTTGGGATTTTAATTGAGAATTACTCTGGTGATTTTCCTTTGTGGTTAGCACCAGTGCAACTGCGATTATTACCCGTCAGTGATGATTTTAGAGAATATGCAGAATCAGTTGCAATCTTATTTAAAAAAGCTGGAATTAGGGTAGAAATAGACAGCAGTGGTGAGCGTTTAGGCAAGCAAATTCGCACAGCAGAGTTAGAGAAAATTCCTGTTGTTGCTGTGGTGGGTAAAAAAGAGGTAGAGAATAAAAACATGAGTGTAAGAACTAGACAATCTGGAGATTTGGGTGTACTAAATATGGATGAACTGCTGCATCGTTTAGAAGAGGCTATAACCTCCAAAATAGTCCTTTAAAGGACAGAGAGACAAAAGGAAAAAATTATGACTATATCTAGTTTGTTTTGATGTGTTACCTATGGCTAAACACGCTTTATTCGTTTGCAAATCCTGTAACTTTTCTCCCACTCAGCGCGACTATCTGGGTGAACGAGGCGGCTGGCATTTGTTGAAGCAATTGTTAAGTTTGTCGAAAAATTGGTGTTTGCAATCTGAGTTTGTGATTCAAGAAGTAGATTGTTTGAGTGCTTGTAAAAGACCCTGTGCTATAGCTTTTAATGCACTCAATAAAACTAGCCTTATGTTTGGTGATTTACCACCATTAGAAAGTGAAGCAGCCATACTGCAATTTGCTGAACAATATTATACGAGTAATAATGGCATTGTGGCACGACAGGAACGACCAGAAGTTTTACAAAAAGGGATTCTGGCGAGAATTCCACCTCCACCTGATGGAGATGAGGAGATAAAAAGTGGTTAGTGGGACTTTTAAAAACTAACTACTAGCAATTACTAATTACTACTAACAATTTTGAAATTCACAGAAGGTTGAATTGATTATGACTCAACTAACAGCACCAACTTCAAACCCAAGTCTTGATATTCCTAAACAAGGAATGCCTGTTACCATTATCACAGGATTTTTAGGTAGTGGTAAAACTACACTATTAAATCAAATTCTCAAAAATAAACAAGATTTAAAAGTTGCCGTACTCGTGAATGAGTTTGGTGATATTAACATAGATAGCCAATTGCTAATTTCTGTAGACCAAGATATGGTCGAACTGACTAATGGCTGTATTTGTTGTACTATCAATGATAGTTTAGTTGATGCAGTTTATCGAGTTTTAGAACGAGAAGACCGGATTGATTATCTAGTTATTGAAACGACTGGTGTTGCTGACCCACTGCCAATTATCTTAACCTTTTTAGGTACAGAATTAAGGGATTTAACAAACCTTGACTCAATTTTAACTGTGGTGGATGCTGAAGCATTTAATGAAGAACACTTCCATAGTGAAGCTGCTTTAAAACAGATTACTTATGGAGACATTATTCTTCTAAATAAAACAGACCTCGTGACCCCAGAAAAACTAGAAGATGTAGAAAATTGCATCCAGGATATGAAAATTGGTGCAAAAATTCTGCACACCAAACATGGAGAAGTGGCGTTACCATTAGTTTTAGGAGTGGGATTAACGCCAATAGATGAGTATACTGCTAATGATGCAGAAGATACTCACGAACATGAACACCATCATCATGACCATGACCACGACCATCATCATGAACATCATCATCACGAACATCACTCACATCATTTAGAAAATGATGGATTTGTTTCAATTTCTTTTCAAAGCGATAGACCATTTGATGTTCATAAATTTGAAAACTTTCTCACCGAAGAAATGCCACAGGACGTATTTCGAGCTAAGGGCATTTTGTGGTTTAGTGATAGTGAGTTACGCCATGTTTTTCAACTGAGTGGGCCTCGCTATAGTTTACACGCTGATGAATGGCAGACTCCACCTAAAAACCAAGCAGTTTTTATTGGTAGAAAGTTGGATATTAGCCAAATTTACTCACAACTGAATGAATGTTTGGTATAGTTAAGTAATGTTAAGCAATTGCCTATTTTAGTTAATAGTTATTCATGAACTATTAGCTAATTTATTAATCTACACCAATCAAACAGAGAAAATGACTCTATCGATTCGTCCCGATACAAATTCTGCTGCTCAAGTGGTTTCATCTTTATCTACTCAGCATTTACCAACTGTCACCGAAGCAGAAATGGTGCAGGCTGTACGTACTTTGCTGATTGGATTAGGAGAAAATCCTGATAGAGAAGGGTTAATAGATACTCCTAAGCGAGTTGTCAAAGCTTTGCAGTTTCTCACGAAGGGATATCATGAATCTTTGGATGAACTGTTAAATGGGGCAGTATTTACAGAAGATGCTGACGAAATGGTTTTAATCCGGGATATCGATATTTTCAGCTCTTGTGAACATCATATCTTACCGATTATTGGTCGCGCTCATGTTGCCTATATTCCCAATGGTAAGGTGATAGGATTATCTAAAATTGCCCGCATTTGTGAAATGTATGCCCGACGTTTACAAGTGCAAGAACGTCTCACTCTACAAATTGCTGATGCACTGCAAGGTTTACTCAAACCTCAAGGGGTAGCAGTGGTAATAGAAGCAACTCACATGTGTATGGTGATGCGCGGCGTGCAAAAACCTGGTTCTTGGACTGTAACTAGTGCAATGCGTGGTGTGTTTTCAGAAGATGCGCGGACTCGTGAGGAGTTTATGAATTTAGTGCGCCACAATGCTAGTTTTCACTCTTAAGTTTCGGCTAGAGTAGATGTTTATTTATCATCTGCTATGTAGAGACGGGGATTTTCTTGTCTCTACGTTCTTAATTTAGTAATTTTATTTATTTAGTTATGGTTTTAGCTGTAGAAATGATTGAATTTTTGAAGTTCAACAAGCAAGGTTTAATTCCTGCCATAGCGCAAGATTACCGCGATGGTACTGTTTTGATGATGGCTTGGATGAACTCGGAATCAATTCAAAAAACATTATCCACAGGTGAAGCTCATTATTGGAGTCGTTCGCGTTCACAATTATGGCATAAAGGCGCAACATCTGGACATATTCAAAAAGTAAAAGAGCTTTTTTACGACTGTGACGGAGATACCATCTTGCTAAAAGTTGAGCAAATTGGTGATATTGCTTGTCACACTGGTGCGAGAAGTTGTTTTTTTAATGCTGTGCAAATTCATCCTCAATCTTAATTTTTGAATTTATTATGACTCTGACAATTTACAACACCCTCACACGTCGCAAAGAACCTTTTTATCCGCAAGAACCAGGGAAGGTAAAAATGTATTGCTGTGGTGTCACGGTGTATGATTATTGTCATTTGGGTCATGGACGTTCTTACATTGTTTGGGATGTAGTGCGCCGCTATTTACAGTGGCAGGATTATGAAGTTCAATATGTGCAGAACTTTACTGATATTGATGATAAGATTCTCAACCGCGCTCATGCAGAAGGAACTTCCATGCAAGAGGTTTCTGAGCGTTACATCCAAGCTTATTTTGAGGATATCAGACGTTTAAATGTGATGGATGCTTCTGATTATCCCCGCGTCACGGAAAATATTTTAGCTATTCACCAGTTAATTCAGGAACTAGAAAAAAAAGGCTACGCCTATGCTATTGATGGGGATGTTTATTACAAGGTGCAAAACTTCTCAGAGTATGGCAAACTTTCTGGGCGTTCCTTGGATGATATGCAAGCCGGGGCGAGTGGTAGGGTAGACTCAGAAGACGCATCGGGTAAGAAGAAAGACAACCCGTTTGATTTTGCTTTATGGAAAGCGGCTAAACCAGGGGAACCAGCGTGGGATTCACCTTGGGGTGTTGGTCGGCCGGGGTGGCATATCGAATGTTCGGCAATGGTGCGATCGCTCTTAGGTGATACGATTGATATTCATGGCGGTGGTGGCGATTTGGTGTTTCCCCACCATGAAAACGAAATTGCACAATCAGAAGTTATTACTCTGAAGCCACTAGCACGTTACTGGATGCACAATGGTATGGTAACGGTGAATAGTGAAAAGATGTCAAAGTCTTTGGGGAATTTTACAACGATTCGCCAGTTACTCGATCAAGGTGTTGAGCCTAATGCACTCCGTTTATTTGTCCTGCAAGCCCATTATCGTAAGCCTTTAGATTTTACAGAAGATGCGATCGCTTCTGCTGAAAATGCTTGGAAAACCCTTAAAGAAGGTTTGCTTTTTGGCTACCAGTACGGTCAAGGACTAGGGATGAAGAAGCAGGGGAGCAGAGGGGCAGGGGAGCAGAGGGGAGAGAACGCCCAATCTTCATTACCTGTTATTCTCAGAGGACTCATCGAATTTCCTAATCCCTATGTTGAAAGCTTTCAGAAGGCGATGGATGATGACTTTAACACGCCGACTGCATTAGCTGTTCTTTTTGAACTGGCAAAAGAATTGCGTCGTCAGGGAAACCTCCTTGTCCACCAAGGGAAGACTGATACTTCCTCAGAAATGCTTCAGCAGCAGTGGCAAACCCTAGTTCACTTGGCACAGGTTTTAGGACTAGAAGCAGTACCAGAAGATGAAACTGATGCCAAACAAGAACGTTTAAGTAATGCAGACATTGAAACTTTAATTCAACAACGGCAGAATGCACGTAAACAGCGCAATTTTGCTGCTTCAGACCTGATATGCGACCAATTGCAAGCAGTGGGAGTAACTCTCATCGATAAACCAGATGGTACAACTATCTGGCATTGGTAAAGTTAGCAATTTTCTTGCTACTATATTCCAAATTATATAAAAATGATTATCATTACATTTATGTCTGTACCAAATATTATTGTCGTTGCAGGTTCGTCTGGGGCTGGAAAAACTACCTGGGTTTGTCAACAGATGCGAGATATCGCTGATGTTGAGAAAATAATTTATTACAGCCCTGGTACTGGGGCTGTTACCGTTGACCAAACCCGCATAGCTTCTAAATTTCCTGGTATGCAAATCTTTGGGGACGGACAACAAGTCGAATTTCTGAACCAAATACCTAAAGCAGATGCAGTTTATATTGAATGGGGGTTTTATCTGGAGTTGGGATCTGTAGCACAATTATTAGAAAATCTTACTTACCGTACCATTGCAGTCTTACCACCTGACCTCAAAGACTCTGAATACCATGCTTGGGCAAAAGAGATTGTACGCGGCGCACCAACTCAAAGCAGCACTGGTGAAACTTTATGGCGGGCAGCAAGCAACGGTCAAGTAATTGACGAAAACAGTTTAGAGGAATTTTGGTACGAAATCACCCACGATGCTTACGGTATCGTGACTCGCGCTAAAGGCATTTTTGATGTGAACGATGGTAGGTCACTTTACTGTGATTTTGTCGCTGGCGTTCCCCAAACAGATTTTCTGGAGTTAGACTTACCACGCTACTTGGAAGGTAGACCTCAGCGTTTCAGTGGACTAGAAGTAGTGGGGGAAAACTTGGATAAAGCAACTTTAAGGCAAACCTTATCAGATTGCTGTTTATCTGATGCTGCGATTTTGCAATACCAACAACAGGTCAAAGAGATTTTATTAGAGGGGGAAAAAGTGTGAAAATAGCCGTTATTTCATGTATTCATGGCAATTACGAAGCTTTAGACGCTGTATTGCTAGATATTGACCAGCACTCATGCGAAAAAATCTTTTGTGTTGGCGATTTGGTAGGATATGGGCCGCATCCCAATGCAGTTGTTGCTCAAATTCGTTCTTTAGATATTCCCACCTGTGTTGGTTGTTGGGATGAAGATATTGTGGAAGGTTTGAACGCTTGCGATTGCAGTTATCCCTCGTTATTGGCAGAAAAAAGAGGAATACAGGCTCATGAGTGGACTAATAAGGAAATTAACCCAGAAAACCGCGAATTTTTAGCCAATTTGCCCCATAGTCTCAAAGAGGGAAATTTAGCTTTTGTTCACGGTAGTCCTCATAGCAACCATGAATATTTACTACCTCAACTCGACGCTTTTGTAGCATTAGAGCGAGTAATTTCCACAGATTCAGATGTGCTTTTTTGTGGTCATACTCATGTGCCTTACGCCCGGACTCTGGACGCTGGTCAGCTACAAATTAGTGTTGGCAGAGGAGAAAAAGCACAGGAAATAACTTTTACATCTCCTCTAAAACGGATTGTGAATGTAGGTTCAGTGGGAGAACCCCGACATGGACGACCGAATGCTACCTATGTAATTTACGACACAGACACTCAAGAAGTAAAACTGCGGGAGATACCTTACGACTACCAAAAAACCTGTGCAGCGATTATTGAAAAAGGTTTACCTGCAATTTTTGCTTGGCGTTTAGCGCATGGGTTGGAGTATGCAGAACGGGCGGATGACCCAACTCATGTTTGCACAAGGTAATCCCTCTCTCTCCTCCTCCGCGCTCCTCTGCGCTTTCCTTAGCGTCCCTCTGCGTTTAAAAAATAACTATGAATAAATGGGCAATTTTAAGTGGAATTGAAGGTAATTTGGCAGCTTATGAAGCTGTAATGGCGGATATTAAGCGTCAGGGTAATAGCGTAGAAGCTTTGTATATTTTAGGTGATTTGGTAGGGCCAAGACCAGAAACCGAAAAATTAGTAGAACGAGTGTTAAACCCACGCCAGGGAGAGTTAGAACCCTTAATTTGTAAAGGATGGTGGGAAGAACAGAGTTTGATTTTGCATGGTTTGGGGCCGACTGGGGATGCTCCTGAACTCATGGCAAAATATGGTGGTGATACAGTAAAACTACTGTGGGATAGTGTTTCTCGACAGACTGTACAATGGTTGAGAAACCTTGACTTTGGTTTTTTTGAATTAGATTGTTTATTAATCCACGGTTCAACTGTAGGTGTAGACGATGAACTGACTCCAGAAACTCCCCCAATTCAAATGCTTGATAGACTCTCAAGAATGCAAGCAAATAACTTGTTCTGCGGTCGTTCTGGTTTAACTTTTCAGTATCAGTTGCAAACTGGTTCTATCACGAGTGCATTAACTACCCTTGATAACCAAGCATCTCCTCAAACTGTCACTGTTATACCGCGTCAAGTAATTGGGGTTGGGAATGTGGGACGGACACCAGGTCAAGCTACCTATACTCTCTATAACCCTGGTACAAATCAGGTGGAATTCAAGACTCTGAACTACGGAATTAGTAAGGGATTTCAAAGCCAGCACAAGGGTACAAAATTGAAATTTCGCGTGTAATCAATTGCGAAGGCGATAGTGTATATATTGCCAAGGCTTGCCAGATATTGGCACAGTGCAACCATTCTTTTAGGATAAGCGATCGCTCTTTTGTGACAAATTAAAAAATCTTACATCCAATGGGCAGAAGGAAGTAGCTGTGAAAGACGATATGATGTTTAGATAATGATTCTCATTTTAACAGAGACTTCCCTTCTGATGATGATAAATCCTAAAACATTGAACACAGTCCCGGTGACTGTTTTGACTGGCTATCTGGGAGCGGGTAAAACCACACTCCTCAATCGCATCCTTACCCACGAACATGGCAAGAAAGTTGCTGTCATCGTCAATGAATTTGGGGAAGTCGGTATTGATAATCAATTGGTTATCGATGCAGATGAAGAGATTTTTGAGATGAATAACGGTTGTATCTGCTGCACTGTGCGCGGCGACTTAATTCGTATCGTCGGTAACTTAATGCGGCGGCGGGATAAGTTTGACCATCTAGTAATTGAAACCACTGGATTGGCTGACCCTGCGCCAGTTATTCAGACATTCTTTGTTGATGAAGATATGAAAAGCCATCTATCTTTAGATGCAGTGGTGACAGTGGTAGATGCCAAGCACATCTGGCAGCACTGGGATACAAGCGAAGCACAAGAGCAAATTGCCTTCGCCGATGTCATTTTGCTGAATAAAACTGACTTGGTGACATCAGAACAACTAGAAGAGTTGGAAAGGCGGATTCGCTTAATGAATGCGATGGGAAAAATCTACCGTACCCGCAATGCTGAATTAGAAATGGATGCACTATTAGGTGTGAAAGCATTTGACCTCAACCGCGCCTTGGAGATTGATCCCAATTTCTTAAGTGAAGAAGCACACGAACATGATGAAACCGTGTCTTCCGTTGCTTTGGTAGCAGAAGGTGCATTGGATATGCAACAGGTGAACGATTGGCTGGGATTTTTATTGCGAACCCAAGGAGTAGATATTTTCCGGATGAAAGGCATTCTCAATATTGCTGGGGAAGATAGCCGCTTTGTGTTCCAAGGTGTGCATATGTTGTTAACTGGAACAGCAGACCGTCCCTGGAAACCCGATGAACAGCGTAAGAGCGAACTGGTGTTTATTGGTCGCAATCTTGATGCTAACGAGCTACGGAGGGATTTTCTAGCATGTCTGGTTTAGGTATCAGTAGTAAAGTTCAATTCGATCTGCATTGGCGCGGTACTCTTTGTGATTATATAACTGCGATCGCTTGGTCACCGCAAGGTAAAATTCTTGCAGCCAGTTCTGCTGCTGGAGAGGTGGTTTTGTATTCTTCTTTTGAGAAACAAATAGTCAAATCTCTACAACCTTCTAACGGACAGTCTGTAGACTGCCTTGTTTTTTCTCAGGACGGACAATTTCTCGCCACAGGTGGACAAAATGGTCAGGTCAAAATCTGGCGTTTACAGTCACAGGAGCCAGAACTTGTCAGCACCTTAGAAAATGATCGTACCTGGGTAGACCGAATGGTGTGGAGTTCTACCAAAAATCAACTAGCCTTCAGTAGTGGTCGTCATGTGCAGGTATGGAATGCAGATACAGGCGAGATAGAAACCACCCTGAATTTTGATACTTCCTCCGTGCAAGATATTACTTGGCATCCCAATGGCGAAAGTTTAGCTGTTGCGGGTTATCAAGAAGTCAAGATTTGGATGGTGGAGAATTGGCACGAAGAACCCTATTTATTACCAGTGGATTCAGCTAGTTTAGTGATACGTTGGTCACCAGATGGTAAATATATTGCCTCTGCAAATCTGGATATGACTATCACGCTTTTGGAATGGAATAATTCCAATCCTTGGGTGATGCGAGGCTTTCCTGGCAAAATTCGTCATTTGGCATGGTCAGATACACCCACAAAATCAGGCGCGCCTCTGCTAGCAGCTTCCAGTGTTGAAGGGATAGTTGTGTGGGAAAAACAGGACTTGGAATGGGATGGTAGAGTTCTAGCAAGGCATGAAGACATTGTAGAATCAATCCAATTTCAACCGAAATCTCATCTGCTAGCTTCAGCAGGAGTTGATGGCTTGGTTTGCTTGTGGAATCAAGGTAAGCGGCTGACTCAGATTCTTGATGGTGCGAATGGTGGATTTTCTTGCCTATCTTGGCATCCCCAAGACTATCAACTGGCTGCTGGGGGGAAGAACGGCGAATTAATTATCTGGTCAAAGGGTTCACGGGGGCAAGGATTTGGTCGCCGTTAAAATTGGTAATTTTTAGTTCTTTGGCCTAAACTCAGATGAGACCAATGCTTATTCTGAGGTAAATTATGAATAAAATTGCACTGACTTTAATTTGCTGTTCTAGTTTTTTCGCTTTAACAGTATTAAATGTCAACCCAGCTTTTGCCAAGAAACTTTCACCCCAAGAAATAGCAAATCCTACATTGAGAGCAGCTGATACCCAAAAAGTTAATATACCCGTTTCTCAAGAAGATTTCCAATCTCCGTCAATGCGTTCTTTGCAAACAGAGAGAATCAAACAACTGGCTATGCAAAAGTTTGGTTGTGATTGCCCTGGTTGTCAAGCTCTTGCCAGTCAAATGCTACTACAAGGTCAACTGCCCATACCACAGTAGTATATATGAAACGAGCCAGAAAATTCCCACACAAGCTAACAGGATAATACTGGCTCACTTTGTCTTTTGAGATTTGAACTGATTCATAAGTTTAGCTCTTTGATGAGCCATTTCTGGTCTGGTAAAAATTCCCTGAGTAGGGCTAAAAAATAATGCTAATAAAAATAGTACGGAAACGACTAAAACTATAGCAGCACCTGATGGCACATTTAAATAATAACTCATATACATTCCGGTTACACTACTAATCACACCAATCACAGCACCTAAATGCATCATTTGATATAACTCTTTCACTAATAAATAAGCTGTAATTCCTGGGCCAATCAGCAGAGAAACAACTAAAACTACACCTACAGTTTGCATACTAGCAACAATCGTTAAAGTAATAGCACCATTTAAGGCAAAGTGAATTAAATTAACTGGTAAACCGCTCGCTTGAGCGCCAAGCGGATCAAAGGTGTAAAATAACAATTCTTTGTAAAAAAGTTTTACTAAAATCAAAACAAAAACTGTGATAATTACAGTCCGCTTCACGTCATCTGTAGTTACGCTCAAAATATCGCCAAATAAAAATTCATGCAGGTCTAATTTGCTTTTCAATAAGGTAATCAGCATGATACCCAAAGCTAAAAAACCAGAAAAAACTAACGCCATTGCTACATCAACTTTAATACGGGATTGAGATTGAATCCAAGAAATAATAAAGGTGCTGAGAGTTCCGCAGATAAATGCACCTAAGAAAATATCGACACCTAAGAAAAAGGCTATAGCTAGTCCTGGTAAAACTGCATGAGCAATTACATCTCCCAGTATTCCCATGCGTTGAACAATGAGATAATTACCCACAACAGCGCAGAGAATGCCTAATAGAATTGCTGTAGCAAGTGCCTGACGCATGAATTCAAAACTTAGAGGTTCTAAAATCAAGTTTAACATCAGCAAAAAACTCTATAATTTACTAATAATTTGATGTCCTCTGCCCTAAGAAACATATTTATTTAATAACAATACACTATCTCCATAGGCACGTTGAATATTATCTGCCGTCATTACTTCTTTCATGGAACCATTAGCAATCATTTGTTTATTTAATAATAATAACTGGTCGCATTTTGTTAAAGCTGTTCCTAAATCATGAGTAACTACCAACAAAATCTTGCCTTGAGATTTGAGTTCTTCAAATACCTCAAATATGATGGCTTCTGTCTTTTTATCAACCCCAACAAATGGCTCATCAAAGAATAATAATTCGGCTTGTTGTGCTAAAGCTCGTGCTAAAAATACTCGCTGCTGTTGTCCGCCTGATAATTCTCCAATTTGACGCGATCGCAACTCTAGCATCCCTACTCTCGCCAAAGCGTCTTTGACTATTTCTTGAGATGGCCGTGAAGGTGTGCGAAACCAGCCCGTATGCACAGTCCGCGCCATCAGCACCACATTCCAGACTGTTATGGGGTAATCCCAGTCAATCTGCGATCGCTGTGGTACATACGCCACAGAATTTAATTGCTGTTTCAAAGCGCGAGATCGAAACTTGACAACTCCACTCGTGCTTGGTACTAAACCCAAAATCGCCTTCACCATCGTGCTTTTACCAGCACCATTGGGGCCAATCACACCCACAATTTGTCCTGGTAAGGAGCAGAAACTCACATCTTCAACTGCCGTTACTCCTCGGTAATTGACAGCTAAATGTTTAACTTCTAACATAAAATCTACCATTTATATGATAATGATAATCAATATAAC
>Ga0314812_100131_pt1 | contig 12855 bp, 10 predicted proteins | sample STEome_9_FD_202336 | JGI IMG/M metagenome (GOLD analysis project Ga0314812, IMG submission 202336) | Metatranscriptome of soil surface biofilm microbial communities from soil inoculated with nitrogen-fixing consortium DG1, State College... ...
GGTCACTGTGCTTACTGCTTGTCTGCGCTGCGTAACCATCTTTGTTACTTACTGCTTTCGGCTTTCTTCCTGATTATACTTTCCCCGTAGTAACAAAAGAGGGATTAGAGATTTGTGAATACCCTTTTTATTCGCTTGTAGTTAGATGAAGATGTCAATGTTTTGGTGGCAAACTTGATCCGAGCAAGAGGTTTTGATATTATCGCAGCACGGGATGTAGCACAACTTCATGCTAGCGATGCAGAACAACTTGCTTATGCTGTAAGCCAAACAAGAACGTTAGTTACTCACAACCGAACTGATTTTGAAGAACTTGTACAGACTTATTTTGCATCAGAGCAGACGCACTATGGTGTAATTTTTGCTGTTCGCCGTTCACCTCAAGAAATTGCACAAAGGTTGTTAGTTATTCTAAATCAAGTAACAGCAGAGGAAATGCAAAATCAGGTAAGGTATATATAGTTTTTTGTTTCCTGTTAGTGGCAGTAGCCTTGCACTAATCATTAAACTGGACGACAACCAGACAAAATATCGTGCATTTTGACTACTTGTCCAATGACTGCGATCGCTGGCGCACCAAATCCAGTTTCTTCCACTTGCTGGACAATTGTCTCTAATGTGCCAATTAATTCTTCTTGTTCTGGGCGCGTACCCCAGCGTACCAAAGCAATGGGCGTTTCTAAACTTAACCCAGCCTGAGTTAATTCTTCCACAATATAAGGTAAATTGTGAATTCCCATATAAATCACAACAGTTTCCGAACCGTGGGCGATCGCACTCCAATTTACTAAGGGTTTATATTTACCCGTCGCTTCATGTCCAGTTACAAATGTTACCGAAGAACTATATAGTCTATGGGTTAATGGTATACCTGCATAGGCAGCGGCCGCAATTCCCGAAGTAATACCGGGCACAACCTCCACTGAAATTCCAGCATTGACTAATTCTGCCATTTCTTCGCCACCACGACCAAAAATAAAGGGGTCGCCACCCTTTAGCCGCACTACTATGGCACAATCTTGAGCTTTATCAATTAGCAGTTGAGTGGTTTCTTCTTGCAACAGCGAATGTTTTCCCCTGCGCTTACCAGCGTTAATTTGCTCGGCTAGAGGATTAATCATTGCTAGAATTGCTGGACTTACCAAAGCATCATAGATAACTACATCTGCACATTCTAATAAACCTTTCGCCTTGAGAGTTATTAGTCCTGGATCTCCTGGCCCCGCACCTACTAAATAAACTTTTCCCAAATATTTGTTCCTCTCTTTGACTGTGGGGTTCATTTGTCTGTTAAATCCCAAATTAAATCGGCTAATTCTGCACTTGCTCCTAGAGGTTCTGCCAAGTGAAAAGTTACTGCCGAAAATTGTAATTTTAGCGTTTCTACTGAGGCGGCGATCGCATCTGTTATTCCACCTGCGAATAAAAAATATGGCAAAATTGCAATTTCCCGATAACCAGCAGCAACCAACTCTTTCACCCGTGATTCTAAACTACCAGCTACAGACCAGTAAGCAACCACCGCTCCCAAATTCGCCGCCATTGCTTCCACTGGTTTTTGAGAATCAGGGCGACGGCTACCATGAGATAAGAGAATCCATGCTTGTGCTTCTATCTTAGCAACTTGGTGCCAGAGCAATTTTTTCAAATCTGGGTGAGAACCCAAGTATGGTTGCAATTCAATCGTGATATCTTCACCAGTGGACTGTTGCGCTAAAGCTACTTCAGCAGGAATATCCGTCATGACATGCACTCCCGGCAGCAGAAACAGCGGTACAATCTTGAGGCGATGGTGATTTGCAGACACTTTATCACAGCCAAAAGCAGTCTTAGCAAATTCTTGAATCTGTTGGTGTAGAGGCTTTTGAGTCATTTCCAAAGCAGCTATACCTACTAGATGTTCGCCACTTGTTTGATTGTGATTCTTTTCTAATTTGTGACACACCAGCCTTGCAAGTTCCTGCATAGCAATTTCTGGACGGCGATCGCGACTTCCGTGAGATACCAACAGATATGCAGATGACATAGGCAAGGTTAAACTTTCAGTGAGCAGTTTTCATATTTTACGTGAGGGACTGGGTGTTGTGATGATTATTGGTGGTTGAGTGTTGACGGTTGACGGTTGACTGTTGACTGATGAATTATTCTCCTTGTCTCCCTTGTCTCCCTTATCTCCCTTATCCCCAGTCCCCAAATTCTACCTCACCAGGAACTAGCGATCGCCATCACTAACATACATCTTCTCTATCTTGCCTATTGCTGTTCCGCAGTAAAAGTATAAAATTGATCGAAAGCTCCCACCGTTTCAAATTTGTAAGCAGGTACCCAAGAACTGACCTTTAAATCTGTGCGGTAGACACTAAAAAAAATATAATTTTGCCGTTCTGTAGTTCTATTAATAATTTCCTGCATTTGCGGGTTAGCTCGATCCACTAACTTCTCGCAATTAAAACGAATTAAATTTTCGATGAAGTTCGTAGTTTTTTTACATACATCGGTTTTTAAGTAGCTTGCCAACCGTTGCACTGCATATTCTTCATAGGCAACTTGACTCGGATTAGTCTTCGCCATTGTCACACCTAAGGCGGCTAGTCCTGCTGCTGCTCCAGTATACGCGATGATGGTTAACGGTTTCATGTTTGCTAAGTGAAAGTCATTATAAATGTTAAATTCCAGAGACTCTAAATGCAATTCATCCGTTCCAAAAATAAAAACTCTGGATCGTTTCCTGAGATAAGTGCTATAATCAGTAAATGAATGGCGAGCGTAGCCAAGTGGTTAAGGCAGTGGTTTGTGGTACCACCATTCGTGGGTTCGAGTCCCATCGTTCGCCCTTATTATTATTATTTATAGACTTAAAAGTTCAGCAAAACTGAGCCAGGATATACATTAATGTAGTATATAAGTAATTATATGTATATAAGCAAATTTACTTGCTTAAGTACATCAGGTAATGTGAAGTTTTTGGAAAACTCCCGTGTCCATTAACGGCCTGACTCAACAAATCCAATTCATCATCGAAATCCATCGCCTGAAATTAATACTCCGTCAAACTTTACTAACTGACGGTTCGCGTCAAGAAAGATGATTTGCTTGTGCTAAATCCTTGGAGGAGCATTGAAATTCTGACTGTCCAATAATTTTTGGCAAAAAATTAGGATGAATCATCCTTTAAGGAAAAAGACGGCTTTTATTTACTAAATAACCCAGAATTATACCGTAAACATAAAATTCCCGATTTCTTACAGAAGTCGGGAATTTCTAAGTGAGAATTGTGTTTTGGAAAGGAATTTCAATTGTTAAAAGAGACCTAAAAGAATGATGAAAGTCAAACCACAAAAGGCAAGCAAAGAAATAATCATAATGTTGCCTACGCTGTGGTCAGAAGATGTTAAGTTGTGTGTATTGTCCGCCATATAATCGACCTGATTGAAAAATCTTGATGGTGAAATTATAACTAAGCTGAATTAAGATGAGTGGAGCTAAAATCAAAAGTTGATTTTAATTCATCTAAGTTTAACTTCAGATTAACGTTGAAGCGAAAAAAATAACTTTTGTTTCAGGTTTTTGAAGAATATAGTTATAGCAATGGCAGAATTCATAACTCACAGACAATTTATTACGAATTGGAAATTATAATAAGAGTTGGTTCGCCAATGATTGTATCAGTTATTTAACAACATCTGTCAAAAGAAAGAACAATAGTATTCCTTTGGTGAGAGCCAAAAATACTGAGTAATAGATACTTTAAGTAAAGTACAAGATGATTTCAGTGCTGCTGAAAAGTAGATCCTCGTAGATACACAGGTAATATGTTTTATCTGTGTGATTTTGTGTTTGTTTCTACGCAGTTAGACAAAAGTACTGAAAGTTAAATGCAAACATCGTCATCCACTGGAGTTACCATGTCTGAATTGCTGCAAGCAGTCTTAGATAGTGAAGAAAAAAATGATTTGCGTTCCTTTATTAGTGAATTACGCCAACAAGAAAAGAAGTACTTGCTGCGAAATGACATACTCAATGTATACGCTGAATATTGTTCCAAGTACCAGAAACCTGAGGCATTTTACACTACATCTGACTTAAGTAAACTCATTTACTACACTCAGGAAATTATTCAAGAGGACTCAAACTTCTGTTTCATTATTCGTTCTAAAATTGCCAGTCAAGAAGTCTATTGGTTAACGTCAGACTTGAGTGTTGAGCCGATGACGGTGCAGGATTTACTCGATTTACGCGATCGCCTGGTGAACAAATATCATCCAAACGACGGCGACCTGCTAGAGTTGGATTTCGGCCCGTTTTATGATTACACCCCAGTTATCCGCGACCCGAAAAATATTGGTAAGGGGGTACAATTTCTCAACCGCTATCTCTCTAGCAAAATATTTCAAGACTCCAAACAATTGCTAGAAAGCTTGTTGAATTTCTTGCGTTTACACCAATACAACGGCGTACAATTGCTGGTAAACGATCGCATCCAATCCCAGCAACAACTTTCTGACCAAGTTAAGAAAGCCATAAGCTTTGTTAGCGATCGCCCCGATGATGAACCCTACGAAAAATTCCGTTTCCAGTTGCAAATAATGGGTTTTGAACCGGGTTGGGGTAATACCGCAGCCCGCGTGCGAGACACTCTAAATATTCTCGATGAATTAATTGATTCTCCCGATCCCCAGACCCTAGAAGCCTTCATTTCTCGCGTTCCAATGATTTTTAGAATCGTCCTGGTGTCAGCCCACGGATGGTTCGGACAAGAAGGCGTTTTGGGGCGTCCTGATACTGGCGGTCAAGTGGTTTACGTCCTTGACCAAGCAAAAAGTCTAGAAAAACAATTGCAAGAAGATGTTTTTCTAGCTGGCTTAGAAGGATTGAACGTCCAGCCAAAAGTGATTATTCTTAGCCGCTTGATTCCTAATAGTGATGGTACCCTTTGTAATCAACGGCTAGAAAAAGTTTATGGCACAGAAAATGCTTGGATTTTGCGAGTCCCTCTGCGGGAATTTAATCCAAATATGACTCAAAACTGGATTTCCCGGTTTGAGTTTTGGCCTTATCTGGAAACTTTCGCCATTGACTCTGAAAGAGAACTGCGGGCAGAATTTCATGGTAGACCAGACTTAATAGTTGGTAACTATACTGATGGAAATTTAGTAGCATTTTTGTTGGCGCGACGGATGAAAGTCACGCAATGTAATATTGCCCATGCTTTGGAAAAATCTAAATACTTGTTTAGTAACCTTTACTGGCAAGATTTAGAAGATAAATATCATTTTTCCTTGCAATTTACAGCTGACTTAATTGCTATGAATGCTGCCAATTTTGTGATTAGCAGCACCTACCAAGAAATTGTGGGAACCCCCGATAGTGTAGGACAGTACGAATCTTATAAATGCTTCACCATGCCGGAGTTATACCATGTAACCAATGGCATTGAATTATTCAGTCCCAAATTTAATGTTGTACCGCCTGGAGTCAACGAAAATTACTATTTTCCCTACACCCGGACTCAAGATAGAGTAGAAAGCGATCGCCAGCGCCTTGCTGAAATGCTTTTTACCTTAGATGACCCAAGCCAAATTTTTGGCAAACTTGACGATCCTCACAAGCGTCCTCTGTTTTCAATGGCGCGTCTTGACCGCATCAAAAACCTCACAGGCTTAGCTGAATGCTTTGGCCAAAATAAAGAATTACAAGAACATTGCAACTTAATTTTAGTGGCTGGTAAGTTGCGTGTAGAAGAATCCGAAGACAACGAAGAACGAGATGAAATTGTCAAACTTTACCGCATAATTGACGAATACAATCTCCACGGAAAAATTCGCTGGTTGGGCGTGCGCTTGTCCAAAACTGATTCTGGTGAAATTTACCGAGTGATTGCTGACCACCAAGGAATTTTTGTCCAACCAGCTTTATTTGAAGCTTTCGGTTTAACAATTTTAGAGGCGATGGTTTCAGGATTACCGACCTTCGCTACACAGTTTGGCGGGCCGCTAGAAATTATTCAAAACAAAGTTAACGGATTCTACATTAACCCGACAAATTTAGAGGAAACAGCAACAATAATTGTGGACTTTATCACTAAGTGCGAACAAAATTCACATTATTGGAATGAAATTTCCCAGCGAGCCATTGACCGAGTTTACAGTACCTATACTTGGAAAATTCACACCACCAAGCTGTTATCACTAGCACGAATTTATGGCTTTTGGAACTTTACTTCTAAGGAAAATCGAGAAGATTTGTTGCGCTATATAGAGGCTCTATTCTATTTAATTTACAAGCCAAGAGCGCAACAGTTATTGGAGCAGCATAAGTACCGATAATTAGTTAGGAGTGAGGATTGAGGAGTGAAGAGTTAAAAATCTATGAAGAATGAAAATTTTATAACTCCTAACTCCTAACTCCCAACTCCCAACTCCCAACTTCCAACTCTCAACTAAATTGTTAGCGCGCGCCAAGTTCGCTGACCTACGACTCCATCCACTGCTAAGTTCCGCTGGTTTTGAAATGCTTTGACAGCAGTTTCCGTCAGCGCCCCAAAGATTCCATCAACTCTAACGGTATATCCGTTAGAGACCAAAAGACGTTGTAAAGCTCTGACAGCCACACCAGAACTACCAAAATAAAGAGTTGGTAGAGGCTGTGTACTATATTTATCAAATTTTCCCCCAGACTTTGCAGGGTTTTTCCCTACCGATTGAGAATATTTCTGAGGCTGTACTAAACCACCAGAAGCTGGGAACTGATTCTTATTGTCAATTTTTTGAACTGTATGTTCTTTTTCTAGCGCGATCCCTCTTAAAGAAGCCTGCAAATTTGCATCTGTTTGTATGAATTCAGGTGGTGTGACTTGAGCAGTTGTTTCTAAGTGACTGCCTTTTGACTGGTTAATGTCATGTTCCATCTGAAATAATTGCTGTTCTGGCAAATTAGGCCCAGATGCTTGTCTTGCTGTTAAAACGCCCGTCATCATCAGGCCAATTTCAGTCATTGTCGTTCATTTTAGTTAAACCAATATTTCTTTTAACAAACAACAGTACAGCTGTCCGGGATACTGGATACTGTTGCAATAAAAAAATCAACTAGTGATTTTTTGACATACAGCAGATTTAAAGTAAAGTGAATTACACAAAGATGTGTCTAGTAGCCAACCAGAAAGCGTGTTTTAGTTTCCAATTTTGACTACCAAATTCTCAATTCTGCTATATTTAATATTTTTTCTACCTCCCATTTTGCCTAATTAGACTAATATCATTAGTCTTTGTGCTTTTTTTATCTTTGATTCAGTTATCAACTTGTAAGATATCTTGTCTAAATCAATGGTTTAGACAATAACATACTATGCGATCGTATGGGAATGCGATCGCACAAATTTGTCTAGTCATCTTTGGCTGACGCTTGGTATGCTGATGCAGCCTTATCATATTTATCCTGCAAGCAAAAATACTATTGGATTTTCAGAGTTAATTTTTTGAACATTCATTGATGTAGTATTTGGCAACAATGATAAGCTCTCGATCCCAATAATTTGTCTTCCTTTGGAGAGGATTATCTACTTTTTATCCTTCAATATTATCTTGATGGATACATCGTGTTGGTTGCAGTATTATTTAGTTTTAGCAACTTTACTTATGATTACAGCTTTGCGTAAATTCATCATCAATTGAAGGTTAAAAATTCAACGCAAAGCCATGTACAACCCGATCCAAACAGACTTTTTCAGGAATTAAAGAAGCATTGTACTGAGAAGACTTTGCTGTAAATATGGCAAAACATGTTACCTTTTTTCATCTCTCCACAAAGCAATACCGCCTAATAAACCAGTGATATTGGGGATAAGCTTTACATTTAAAGGTAACTGAAAATTCACTTTTACGGCTTCACCACCGCCGATATATAGATAATCATAATTGAACAAATGTTGCAAAGATGCGATGGCTTTTTGTAAACGCTTATTCCATTTTTTATCACCAATTTTTTCTAACTCTGCCCGTCCTAGTTGTTCTTCAAAAGTCTTTCCTTTGCGAAATGGATGATGTCCCATTTCCATATTCGGCACCAGCTTTCCATCCACAAACAAAGCCGAACCAAATCCCGTACCCAAAGTAATCACCAATTCTACACCTTTACCTGCGATCGCCCCAAGCCCTTGCATATCTGCATCATTAATTACTCGTGCAGGCTTGTTTAAGCGTTTTAGTAATGCTGTTTCCAAATCAAAGCCAATCCAATCTGGATGCAAATTTACCGCTGTTTCCGTAACTCCACACCGCACCACACCGGGAAAACCCACAGAAACCCGATGAAACTCACCCTGCGCCGCCGCTAACACAGCAATCGCATTAATTACAACCTCAGGCGTAGCAGGTTGTGGCGTATCTAAACGTCCTCTTTCAGTTATTGGCTTTCCTGTAATGTCCAAAACTATCGCCTTAACTCCACTACCACCAATATCAACCGACAATGTACGAATCGATCCATTTTCTTCAACCATTGAGTTACATCCCTGTCACAGCTTGTTATTTCGTTATTATGCTTTGGTACATCTGGTAATATCCGGATATTTGGAGAGTCTTCATTATTGATGGGGCATGGGTATGGAAAGAGGGAAAAGGTTAATGGTTAAAGGTAAAAAAATTAAAAAAGTCGGAAGTCAAAAGCGCAGTTTTGTAACGGGGATTTAGACCCCGCACGCCTAACTTTTCGCCTTAAAAGGCGAGTTTTTAGACCCGATTGTTTTGATAAATTTAATCTTTCCCCTTTTCCCCTTACCCTTTTCCCTTTCCCCTTTACCCTTTTCCCTTTCCCCTTTACCCTTTTCCCTTTCCCCATGCCCCATGCCCCATACCCTAAAATATAAACATTTCAGTAATATGCACAGCTTCATCCCTCCACAAAGATTTTTCCCCTATCTGAGTTGGACTGATATCCAGGCAATGCCAAATAAGGAAAATGTGGTTATTATCCAACCAGTAGGGGCAATTGAACAACATGGCCCCCATTTGCCATTAATTGTAGATGCTGCTATTGGTGTGGGGGTACTGGGTAAAGCATTGGAAAAACTCGATCCTAGTATTCCGGCTTATGCTTTACCAACCCTCTATTACGGCAAATCTAACGAACACTGGCACTTTCCTGGCACAATTACCCTCAGTACCGCAACTCTAACGGCAATCATTATGGAAGTGGGAGAAAGTATCTACCGTGCTGGGTTTAGAAAATTAGTGTTAATGAACTCCCACGGCGGACAACCCCAAGTTATGCAAATGGCGGCGCGGGATTTGCACGTCCAGTATGATGATTTTATGGTATTCCCGCTGTTTACTTGGCGCGTGCCTAATATTACTAAAGAATTATTGACACCGAAAGAAGCAGCGCTGGGAATGCACGCTGGAGATGCCGAAACTAGTATTATGTTATCGCTGTTGCCGGAACAAGTGCAGCTAGAAAAAGCCGTTGCAGAGTATCCACCAGAACCAACAGAAAGTAGTTTACTGAGTTGGGAAGGCAAGTTACCTGTGGCTTGGGTAACGCGAGATATCAGTGAAAGTGGAGTAATTGGTGACGCTACAACCGCAACTAAAGAAAAAGGCGATCGCATTCTCGAATCTGTGGCTAACGGTTGGGTACAGGTTATTCAAGATATTTACGCTTTTCAACAACCAAAAGTTCAAACTAAAAGGCAATAGGCATCAAGGCAATAGGCAACAGGTAAATCTACATAATTAAAATTAGGGGCAAAGAATCCGATTATTCAGGCAGGTTCTTTTCCCTATTGCCTATTGCCACAATAAATTTGTTAACCTAAGAATAATGGAAATAGTAGTACTAGCGTAGCTAGTTAAAATCCGTCGGATAATTAAGTTGCTATTGAAAATTTTATCAGAAACAGAATTATGACGGCCTTTGAACCTCAAAGCATCCGCTCTTATAACCAAGAAGATGTACAACAAATTCTACAGCTAGCGATCGCTCGTCAAGCTGATGATAAAGACAAAGAATTTTCCTACGAACAGATATTAGAAATTGCTGCTGAGTTAGAAATCTCACCTGATTCTTTAAAATTAGCAGAACGCGATTGGTTATTGCAACAAAGCCAAAGCCAACAACGAAAAGCTTTTGACGCTTACCGCAAGAGAAGATTTCAAAAACGTCTAGGCAATTATGCAATATTCAATGGCTTTTTGATACTGATAGATTTTATCACTGGTGGCGGAATTTCTTGGTCGCTGTACATTTTACTATTCTGCGGATTGCCAGTAGGGCTTGATGTCTGGAATACCTTTCAAATTAAAGGCGAAGAATATGAAATTGCATTCCAGAAGTGGAACCGCAAGCATCAAATTAAGAAAACCATCAGTACAGTTTTGAATAAATGGTTTAAAGGATTCCAGACTTATTAGATATCGAAAACTTGGGTGATGGAACATTAGTAGTAGTCTGGCAACTCAAAAATGCTGGGTGAGTTCTGGAGAAAGGGAAAAGGGAAAAGGGGAAGGGGGAAAGAATCAAAACTTTTTCCCTTTACCCTTTTCCCAATCCAAGTCCTATAGATGTTTCGCCAAGTTTGAGCTATCTTCCCGTCAACAATCTATGAATGAAAGTAGCTGTAAACCTCTGCTCAAGGTATCAGTTAATTTAAAAAGCCCTGAAAAATTCAGGGCTTTGTTTTTACACGGTTTATTAAATGCCAGCTAAAAATCTTTGCCAGCGGTTTTCTATACACATAATTATGGCTCAAGAGGTTGGTAAAAAATAGGGGATAACTACCCAATTTCTACCCAATTTTATCTGGGTATTCCCTTAATATTTTCTTTAGATTTCACCACGCCTCTATTGATACTAAGTTGCAGTCAAAGATTGATAGTGTTGACTGTTGACGGTTAACTGTGAACCTTCAACGGTCAACGCTTCAAGCTGTTGTTTATTTTTTACTGTGGGTCGTAAATACCGTAGTGTTGTGCCTGCATATTCCACAGCGTGGTATATTCGCCTCCATGCTGTAAAAGTTCCTGATGAGTACCATCTTCAATTAAACGCCCAGCTTTGAGAACTAAGATGCGGTGAGCCATCCGCACTGAAGCTAATCTGTGGGTGATGAGAATAGTGGTTTTGCCCTCAGCTAACTCCATAAATCGCAGATAAAGATCGTATTCGCTGCGGGGATCGAGTGCGGCTGTAGGCTCATCTAAAAGTAGTAATTGGGCTTGTTGGCGGACAAAAGCACGAGCGAGAGCTAACTTTTGCCATTGACCTCCAGAAAGTTCAGTTCCGCCAAACTGCTTACCCAGTGGCGTATCTTCCTTTGTGGGGAAATGCTCGACTAATTTGGCAATATCAGCTTTTTCAACGGCGTACTTTAAAATATCTGGAGACTCCAAAGCCGCTAGGTTGCCTAAAGCGATATTTTCTCCCAAGGTCAGGGCATAATGTCCAAAGTCCTGAAAAACTCCAGCAATTTGCTGCCGCCATTGTTCTAAATTGAAATTTTTCAGGTCTATACCATCCACTAGAATCCTTCCTGTGGTTGGATCGTATAGTCTGGTCAATAGCTTGACTAGAGTAGTTTTACCTGCTCCATTTTCCCCTACGATCGCTACCGTTTGCCCAGAGTAAAGGGTAAAAGAAATATCCTTGAGAGCTAACCGACCATCTGGGTAGTAAAAATCAACTTTTTCAAAAGTAATACCTGAGCGAATGGGAGTTGGTATTTTTTCTCCAGGTATGCTCAATGGCATGGGAACTGGGCTATGGAGAAAATTGAAAAATTTCTCCATGTAGAGAACATTCTCAAACAAATCCAGCCAATTACTAACAAATCCTTCTAGATTATTTTGGAAGTAAGTCAATGACTGTACAAAAAGAAGTACGCTTCCTGGGGTGAAATCTCCTTTAAAAGCCTTATTTACCACCCAGTAAAAGGCAAAACCATTTCCTAAAGTACTCAAAATAGCTAAATTAGATGACCAAAATGCTTGCTTGCCCCTCAGATAACGCATAGATTGATGTAAAGACTCGAATGCTTGCAGGTAACGCTCCATAAAAAACGAACCTAGCTTAAATAACCTGATTTCTTTAGCATAGGTGTCCGTGAGCATCACTGAAGTGTAATATTGCATTCTCCGAGCATGAGGACTGTTTTCAAATAAAGTTAGCCAAATAGCTCTACCATACTGGGAAGAAACCACTATTTGAGGTATAGTTGCTATCCCAATTACCAGTGGTATCCAAAAAGCTAGGGGTACTAGTAGTCCAACAATAACAATCAAAGTTACTAAAGAGCGACCTAATTCAACCAAATTATTCAGCAAATTCAACGGCTTATAGTTAATTTGTTCTTGCAGAAGTTGTAGATCATCATAAAATTGAGAATCTTCAAAACGACTCAAGTCTGGAAAAGAATCAGCTTTATGCATTAATAATAAGCTGATATGAGCAGTTAACTTATCATTGAGATTTCCTTGAAGTGCGAATATCCAAGGATACAAAAGTGTTTGTAATAATAAAGCTGCTACCCATGCTGCTACTAAAGGTAACAACATAGCATTACCTAATTCTTTGCCAGATGTTAATGCTGTTGCTACAGTATCCACCACTAGTTTAGTAATCCAAACACTGATAGCAGGAAGAATCCCCTGTAACAAAGTGACAGCAACCAAGACAAGCATTTCTTTAGGTGCTGCTGTCCATAACAAGGGTAGAGAACGAAATAAAACTCTAGTGTACTCTTTAAACCCAACTCTGAAATCGCTCATGAATTCAACCTGATTTTTATTAAGATACTTCTTTAATTTTCAACAATTGTTGTTGTTCAAGAATCTCCTGTTTATAATCGTAGTATGGTTATTTTTA
>Ga0314812_100132_pt1 | contig 12760 bp, 12 predicted proteins | sample STEome_9_FD_202336 | JGI IMG/M metagenome (GOLD analysis project Ga0314812, IMG submission 202336) | Metatranscriptome of soil surface biofilm microbial communities from soil inoculated with nitrogen-fixing consortium DG1, State College... ...
AAAAAAAAAAAAAAAAGATACAGCTAGCATAAATACTTTTGTCAAAAAAAACACACAATATGGCATTAAAAAACACGATCCAAGTAAAAACTCGTCTGCTTTTGGCTTTATGGGATTTAGGAGGAATACAGCAAGAAGTTAAGAAAGGTCAATTTACTAAGCGAATTGTATCGAAAAAACAAAAATTAGCAGATTATCAGAATGTATTTAAGGAATTAGAGAACCAAGGAGCGATCGCAATTTCCAAAAAGGGGTACTCTCTGATATCTCCCAAGGGATTAGAGGTATTGGGTGAGGGTTTGAGGAGTGGTGATTTTAAGTTTGAAGGGACGATTGTCGGAACTTGGGCGGCCAATGCCTTGGTGAAGTGGATTCGTGAAAAAGGCGTTGTGGTAACTAGTGCAGATGTAAGAGTCAATGGGAAGAGTGGGGCGATCGTTTCTTATGACGAGTTTAAATCTGCGGCCTTAGAAATCTACGACAAGTTAAACCAGAACTACAACTTAGACGATCTAGTGCCAATTTACAGAATTAGGAGAGAAATAGGCGATCGGGTTAGTCGTGAAGATTTCAATGAGTGGCTATTAGAAATGCAAGAGAAGGACGTTTTGCAACTCCAAGGCGGTAGCTTGTCAGACAGCGATTCGGACAAATTGGAAGATTCCATAACTACCCCAGTAAGTGGGTTACGCTGCTACGCCAAGCGTTTAAACTCATAAATCAATTTTTAGGTTGCTCTTCACACTCTCTCAAACGTCAATTTTAGATGTTGTGCAGCTACAAATAATGAGCAATCCAAAATCTAGTATCCAAAATCCAAAATTAACCTCACTCTAGATCAATGTCTAATGACAACGGCCTAATTAATGCCATTAAAAATCACAACCCATTTGACAGACCTTTAGTAGTTAGAAGTCAAGATATTTGGGTCACAGGTTTTCCTGACGTTCCCTCCTTAAATGCCCATGCCTCCGATGCTGTTTTTGATGCGATTGAAAGAGTTCGCACCAAACAACAGCCAGTCATAGGCATTACGATCAAGGCTGAAAGAGGACTAGGTAAAAGCCATCTTATCAGTCGAATTCGTCATCAACTTCAGGCTGATGGTAGTGCTTTATTTGTTTATACAAGCGAGATTAACGATTTAAATCGAATTAAAGGTGAATTTTTACGAAATTTAGCAAATAGCCTCAAACACATCGGTAGCCAAGGAATGAGCCAGTGGCGGGAATTAGCAACTGCTATTTTCAATGAAGCTTACAACAAAGCTTTCACGCCTGATGAGATGGTTCGTCACTTTTCTGAAGTTTTAAGAGTAAATTCCAAGGTAGTTGAGCATTGGACTGATAAAGTCTTGGGAATTAAGCATGATATTGAAAACCCTGACATTATTGCTGCGATTTTATGGACACTTTCTTCTAATCCATCTGAGGAGCGTTACGCTATAAACTGGCTTGCTGGTCAAGAACTACCACAATCGAGAGCTGATGCACTAGGTTTAGCAAACTCTAGCGCCCAGGATAGAGAAGCCCAAGCTTTCAGTACAGTTCGTCAAATTCTTGACTTGATTAGTGATTACAAACCAATAGTCATTTGTTTTGATGAATTAGAAAGTATTCTTATGTGTAATGATGCCGGATTCACAGCATCACAAGTTACTGCTATTTTAGCGAAAGATTTATACGATAAGATTAAACGCGGTGTTTTTCTAACAGCGATGTTTCCTCAAACCTGGACTGATCAAATAAGAGCTTTAAAAGAGGCAGAATCAGTTACAGATCGGATCGCTCAAAGAACTATTGAGTTAACTTATCTCAAATCTGAAGATGTTATTGCCTTAGTTTCCCAGTGGTTAAAAGACTTTTATAACCAACAGGAAGTAACACCGCCTTATTCAGTTTATCCTTTTGATGAAGAGAAACTGAAAGAACTGGGAAAGGAAAGACCAATGGTAAGAAAAGTGTTGCAGTGGTGTAAGGAAAACTGGAGTGTTCCAACTATAATAATACCTCCACCCCCGGCTAGGCATCCAGTAGAATCTGCTTACAATAATGAAATAGCAGCTTTGAAAGATAAGATAAAAGATGAGATTGAGGATAACAAAAAAGTCGCCAATGCACTGCAATTTAGCTTTTCTACCCTAATTGGACAAACTTTAGAAAATGTCCAAATTATAGAAATTTTAGATGTTAAAGCTCGTAGTGCAGACCAAGGATATATAAATTTTAAAATTGTTGGTCAGGAAAACGGCAATGTTATCAAAATTGGAGTTTCTGTTCTTGAAGGAGTTAGCGGTAGGTTTCTCCAAGCTGGGTTGAAACGCTTAATTGAATACAAAGAGTTTGATTTAACTCGTGGCTGCTTAGTTCGTTCTAAAAAAATTAGCAGTGGTACTAAAGCTAAACAATATTTAGATGCACTTTTGTCACGTCATCTAGGTGGCGAATGGGTATTATTAAAAAATGAAGAAATTAAGCCAATTTTAGCCATTAATTATGTTATGAGAGCCAGAAATGATTATGAATTAACTGAAGCAGAAATCATTGATTTTGCTCTAAAAAATCGAATAGTACTTGATAATAATCTCATACGTGAAATTCTCAGCGATCCGTCTGGGCAAATTCCTGAAGATGCTATTGATGAAGATATTTAAAAAGTTTACCTTAAATTAAAAGCTTGAGTTAAAGAAACCAAGCCTGTAGAAGTAGACTTATTTTTTTAGTCGCAATATTTGAATTTTTCAGCAATAATGAATAATTCTGTTATCATTAATACTGCTATTTGCTTGCCTGCACCAGATATTGAGGCATTAATTCAAGGACGAGTAATTGTCGCTATGTGCAAAAATTATATCGTTCCAGAGCGTCAATTTGCCCTTTATCCAAGCGATGGTTCAATTAATATACTGCCAGTTGACCAGTACTATCAATCAAATTTCTTGAGTACTGCTAAAACTATTCTTGCCCAAGTAAGTGCTGAAACTATATCAGTTAGAGCCTGGGTAAGATGTGAAAAGTGTGAACCTCTAGATAATACTGAATCATTGTCTGCTTTATCACGGCTAACAATTTGGACTACAGAAGCTTTACAAGAAATATTAACGCAAAGACATAATATTTTTTTGTTATACTTACGCGTATATCATTTACCCAAAGTAATTACACTCTCTATAAAGGTAAACAGCCAGTTTGTTTACTTCGCAGAACCTTTAACTATTTCCGAAGTCACACCCGTATTAGAAGATCGCACTTTCGCCCAACGCAAACGCCAACTAGAAAATCGACAGCCACCACTGCATCCTGAACTTGAAGAATTACAAAGTGCGATCGCATCTCTAATCATTAGCCAACCAGCAGCTAAACAATTAGACGACGATATCAAAGTATTTTTAGGTTGGAGTAGTGACAAGCTAATTAAGCAACCCTATGCAAATTTAGCTTGGATAAATGATATTGCAAAATTAGGCGATCGCAGCATTGAGCAAGATGAGAAAAAAAGCAACTACCAAGCTGGTACAGATTTTGAAAATATCGCACGTCAAAGTTTAGAGTTTTTAGGCTTCAAAGTTGAAAGTGCTTTCAAAGGTGGTGCTGGAGGCTTAGATTTATATTGTTCAAAACCTTACCCTATTATTTGTGAGTGTAAGGCGGGTAAGCTGATTCCGAGTCGTACTGTTGAGGAATTACTAAAACTTGGTGGGATGCACTTAGGTAAAACTCAACTATTAACTTCAGCTAAGTTAGTAATTGGCCCTGGTAATCCATCTCCAGATACACTAAAAGCCGCTAAAGAATGGGAAGTAAGTATTATTAATGCTATGACTTTACAAAAGCTCGTTGAATTTAAAGCAAAATACCCAGGTGCTATTAATTTAGTTGAATTGCAGCAATATCTACAACCTGGACAAATTGACTACAAAATTGATGAATATATTGATAAATTGGAGAGAGCGATTAAGTTGCGATCGCACATTATCGAACTTGTCAAAAATTATTTGCAAAATTCAGGCACAGAATCTGCTGGTGTCGAAGCTTTACATGGTGCTTACTTCGGTTCGCTTCCACCACAGGCACTAAAAACAGACGAAATGCACGAAATCTTGATAGAACTTTCTTCACCATTAACAGGCTATTTAGGACGAATTAAAGGTAGTGATTGGAAGAGCGATCGCTTTTATTTTTTACGTGATTTAGCTATTACTCTAAAATAAATTGCCAATAAATCCTAGCTTGCTTGTGGAGAAATAATATTGCCATAGTTTACTCTACCTCTTGATGCTGCTTTAACTTTCTTCATATAGCAAATTGTAACTTTGTGAGGTACAGGTAATTGTAAGGGCGTAGGCTTTGCGTTACCGTAGGATACTACGTGTGTACTTTATTTACCTGAAAATTGCTGTATTATGACTAACAACAAGGGATGCTTGTATCCAGCATCGCTACTTTGAATTTTCCTCAGTATTTATTATTTCAAGTAATAAAATTTACACAAAATCTACACTTAGCCACTGTGTATTTTCATTTACAGTCAATAATCAACTAAATACTGTCGATGAGTCTTCTTATACTTACTACACTGGTATTCACTAATAAAAATTCAGTAGCAAGTTTAAGACTTAGGAAAATGAGTCATGTACTATCAAATTTGGAACTTTTTTCTTCAAGAGGATAAATACAATTATTGGAAAGGAAGAATAAAAGCTAATCATAATTTTAACAGAGTTACATGGCAAAAGATTATTGATTTTTTGTCATTGATTGAGCAGACTTTCGTACTCAAATATCGACTTGGAGAAACTGATAGTCTTGAGCCATTTCTGAAGTTAGCTACAGAGAATGGTTATAATATAACCGCGGATGAACTTGCCTGGTTTTTAATCACTAGAAAACAAATTTGGGATCTTTTTGATTTAGCACAAAAAACGCCGTCTCTGAAAGAGAAATTGCTAACTGCTAAAAGTCCACAGAATTTTGTCAACATAGCTGCGGAGAATGGTTATTATTTTTCTGTAGATGAATTAGCTTGGCTATTAACTGAAATTAAATCTTCATCTGAATTAGTCTCTATTAATAATAGTGTTGGCGAAATTCTGACAGTATCAAACTATGGCAGGATTGAAACAGGATACTGGATTTGGCTGGCAGAAGATTGGGGAATTGTAGCGCCATTTTGTCATCGAGATAAGCCGGGTACTTTTTTATCTCAAAATATCAACAATCCTTTCTTACCCGATCGCTGCTTTTTACCCAAGAGTTACTTTAACCAACGTTTATTGAGTCAGGTGTAAGAGTCTAGTAATCTGAGTTGTGGTTTATAAAATAACCACTGAAAAATATCTGTTTATTCCTAACGCAAAATTGGCGACTTGTGCCATCATTTTGGCATTTGAATAAACCCTCCGCTTTCATATTTACGGATCGAGATATAGACGATCCTTTCTATTGTATGCATCAGTGTTTTTACTTAGAGGCTACTTTAACCAGCGGTTAATGGCAATTCATAATTGAAGAATGCAGAATTGAGAATTCTCTTTACAACTTTGGATTTTGAATATTTAATCCAAAATCCAAAATTGTAAATCTAAAATTTGATGATATCTGCACTAAAGTTATCAGCTGGCAGAAACCGTCAAACTGCTGGGTTTATGAAAATCACCTTGCAAAACCACACCACGCTGATTGGTATGGAGATGACGCAAAATCTTGTAAATCGCCTCAACTTGGTCTGATGCACCAGCTTTTTCGGCAAGTTCTTCCAAAGAAAGGGCTGCTTTTTCTTTTTGTAGCACTGCTACTACTCGTGTTTGCAAGTCCAGAATACCGGCGGCGGCTTTTTTTGCCAGCTTCTACCCCTGGTTGATGGTAGGCGTTGATGTTGACCAAGCTAGCATATAAACCAACAGCACGCTCATACAAAGCGATTAATGCGCCTACAGTGCGGGCGTTAACTTGGGGAATAGTGACTGTTATTGAATCGCGGTGATTTTCATAAAGTGCTTGTCGTGTTCCTTGGAGAAAACCGGAAAGATAATCACCGGATGTGACTCCTGGATCTATTTCTGCTGACGGCCCTTGACGATCTTCTAGAACTTCAATCAAGGTAGCAAAGAAATTCGGCACTCCTTCCCGTAACTGCTGGACGTAAGCATGTTGATCTGTTGAGCCTTTGTTACCATAAACGGCGATGCCTTGATAGACAGTGTTGCCGTCTAAATCTTTTTCTTTGCCCAAGGATTCCATCACCAGCTGTTGCAGATAGCGGCTGAATAACAATAAGCTGTCTTTGTAAGGTAGAACAACCATGTCTTTTTCACCCTTGCCATTGCCAGCAAAGTACCAAGACAAAGCAAGCAAAGCCGCTGGGTTAGTCTTGACATCTGCGACGCGGGTGGCATCATCCATTTCTTTTGCGCCTTGCAGCATGGCACGGATATCAATGCCTTGCAGTGCTGCTGGTACTAGCCCCACAGCAGACATTTCTGAGGTGCGTCCTCCCACCCAATCGTACATGGGAAACCTCGCCAACCAACCTTCTTCTTTCGCTACCTTATCGAGGTTGCTATCAGGGCTAGTAATAGCTACTGCATATTGGGCAAAGTCCAAATTGTGGCCGGCGTAGGCTTTTTTAACTTCAATCATGCCGTTGCGAGGTTCTGGTGTGCCCCCAGATTTGGAGATTACCAATACTAGAGTACTGGCGAGGTTATTTCGCAAATGATTGAGGAGGCGATCGATACCTGCGGGATCGGTGTTATCAATAAAGTGAATTTTCAGGGGCGGGAAATCAAGCGCCAAAGCTTCAGCAACGAATTGGGGGCCGAGGGCGGAACCACCAATACCAATAGAAATAATATCCGTAAAACGGCTGGCTCTGGGAGGATGAATAGCACCTGTTTGGACTTTTTCCGCAAAGGCTTCAATTTGTTCGAGGGTTTGGACAATTTCTTGTGTCAGTTCTGGAGTTGGCGCTAAATCAGGATTTCGCAGCCAATAGTGTCCAACCATGCGGTTTTCATCAGGATTTGCGATCGCTCCCTTCTCCAGTTGAGCCATATCCGCAAACGCCTTGTCAAACTTCGGCCGCAACGACTCCACAAAGGCATCATCGAACCGCATTCGACTTACATCTAAGTACAGTCCTAATCCCTCGTGGAAATATAACCAGTTTTGGTATCGTTGCCAAAGTGCCCTAGCATCCATAGGGAAATCTCAAATAAAGTGTTTTTCAAAAACCAGTTTAATGGAACGTAATAGCGATCCCTGCCTAGCCTTATACAGTTTACAGTTTTAAGTGTTCCCTTAACTCTTTCCTTTAAACATCTGGCATAGGGATGACACGCAAAAATTTGACGATTCCACCCCTAATTTCTATACCAATCAGATAATTATCTAGAGTAAAGCGGTGAAAAATCCCTTCACTATCAAGCTGTCGTAGTTCTTTTAGTCCGCTCAACTGCCAGTTTTGGGTAAACTCGGTAAACACAAAATCATACACCCGCTCGTAAGCAGCAGGTTCTAAATTTTTCAGGTCTAGCAAAAAAGACCTTGCATAGCGCACTTCCACACTCACTAGGCGTTATACCATTTTGGATTTTAAATTTGGGATTTGGGATTGTCTACTCCTGAAAACAAGCAAGCTACGCATAGCAAAACGAGATTGAAAGCACTGCTGCATCAGAAAAACATTAACAGTCGTATTGCTTCATCGTGGGTTAAGATGTCCCACGGTTGCTGCGATCGCTTGACTTTTTGTATGGCTTTAAGCATGTAAAAGTCACAATGTAAAGCTTCAAGAACGTCCCAAATGCTTTGCAGATCCTCGTCGGCTAACTGCTCGATTAAATGATGCATTCTCAGTCGCAACAAATTCATAGGTCAATTCTTCCCTACAAGCAAACACTAACAGTAAATAGTATTCCCAAAAATTTCCCCAGGCTTAACGACAATGCAGTATTACTATCAAGCTAATATAGGAATCCGCTTTGATTCCTGAAATTATTTGCGTAGGGAGGGAACAGGGAACAGGGAATAGGCAAGAAGGAATCAAAGTGTACTGAGGTTTTTTTCAAAAATCAAATACGAATCCTATACAATTTTGGGTTTTGGATTGGAAATCACCTTTGTAGACGTAAGGGAATAGGTTTATCTAAATTGGATTGTGCTATGTCGGTCGAATCAAGCGTACAAGACCGTGTGGGAAGATAAAATTTCACTTTCTGAGGCTCAACTTTCACCTTCTGAGGCTCAACTTTTACCTTCTGAGGTTCAACTTTTACCTTGAAATAAATTATCAAAATCCAATATTGTGGGGTGGATATCTTGTCCGCCCTTGTTTACGGGCGGGCGAGACGCCCACCCCACAAGAGAAGTTCAATTTTTTGATTGGGAAAGCCTTGAAATCTTCTCAAGAGGACTAAACTCAATGAATGGCTGGTTCCATCGCAGTCCACAAAACGCAAACTTAAAATAAAAGCCTGTAAAATCTATTTCTTAATGGTAGATTGAACAGACTCATGACTCTTGTACAGACGCGATTCATCGCGTCTCCTAACTTTTAATATGGTTGAATATCTCATTTTCTTAGCAATTTCTACAGCCAGTTTTGCCTTATTCGCTCTCGGACTGAATCTACAATGGGGTTTCACGGGATTAATTAATTTTGGCCATGTTGCTTTTATGACCCTGGGAGCATATACAACTGTGTTGTTAAGCTTAAAGGGCGTTCCTTTACTGATATCGGCAGTAATTGGAGCAATGGTAGCCGCTTTGTTGGGTTTGATTATTGGTTTTGCAACTCTGCGCTTACGGGAAGATTACCTGGCAATTGTCACCATTGGGACTGGAGAATTAATTCGTTTAGTGGTGAATAATCAGGAATTACCTGTAGGGAATTCTTGGGTTTCTGGGGCGTTTGGCGTCCAAAGTTATCCCATACCTTTCTCCACACAGCCGAGTTTGTTTTTGAGATTAGTGATGATTGGACTGTTAACGTTGGTGGTCGTTGTCACTTTCTTGACTTTATGGCGCTGGATTCGTACCACTCAAGTATCTCGCACTACCGATTTAGGTCAAAGGATGACTAGCAAACAAGAATTAACATCGCGTTTGGTAGTGGGAATTTTGTTAGCAATTTTGGCAGCAGCAATTTATATTTCTGGGGTAATTGGATTGTATAATTACAACCCCAAAGCAGGTTTGATGTTCGTGTTGCTGTTAGTTTTAGCATTGGTATTCTGGCGCTTAGAAATTTTAGTGCGATCGCCTTGGGGTAGAATCCTCAAAGCTATCCGCGAAGATGAAGAAATTCCCAAAGCACTGGGAAAAAATGTCTTTTGGTATAAATTACAATCTCTGATGTTGGGAGGTGCCATCGCTGGTATCGCTGGTGCTTTTTTCGCTTGGCAACTCGGCGCTATATATCCGGATAATTTTCAACCACAACTGACCTTTGATACTTGGATTATGGTGATTTTGGGCGGTTCTGGGAATAACATCGGCACTATTTTAGGCGCAGTAATTTTCTTTGCTTATGATGCCATCACGCGAGAAGTTTTGCCGAGAATTGTCCCCCTTGATGAAGCACGTTTGGGTGCATTTCGCATCATGGTAATCGGATTAATTTTAATGGTACTGATGATTTGGCGTCCTCAAGGTATCTTAGGGAAAAAGGAGGAACTCACCCTTGGTAAATAACCAATCATCACCACTTCCTTTGCTAGCAGCCACTGGACTTTGTAAAAGCTTTGGCGGTATTAAAGCAGTTAATGAAGCGAAAATCGAAGTTGCTAAAGGCAGCATCACGGGTTTAATTGGCCCCAATGGTGCTGGGAAAACCACTTTATTTAATTTACTCTCTAACTTTATCCGCCCAGATAAAGGACGAGTGATTTTTGACGGCGAACCGATTCATAATTTGCAACCATATCAAATCGCCCAACAAGGAGTAGTACGCACCTTTCAAGTTGCACGGACTCTCTCGCGGTTGTCGGTGTTAGAAAATATGTTGTTGGCGGCGCAAAAACAAACTGGTGAAAACTTTTGGCAAGTGCAATTACAACCACACATCGTCGCCAAGGAAGAAAAGCAACTCCAAGAGAGAGCAATGTTTTTGTTAGAGTCGGTGGGCTTGGCAAAAAAAGCCTATGATTATGCTGGTGGTTTGTCTGGCGGACAGCGCAAACTATTGGAAATGGGACGCGCCCTGATGACTAATCCCAAGTTAATTTTGTTGGATGAACCAGCAGCAGGGGTCAATCCCAGATTAATTGATGATATTTGCGATCGCATTCTCACTTGGAACCGCCAAGATGGCATGACCTTTTTGATTATCGAACACAACATGGATGTGATTATGTCACTGTGCGATCGTGTTTGGGTACTTGCTGAAGGACAGAATTTGGCTGACGGTACGCCAGCAGAAATTCAAAACAATGCCAAAGTTCTCGAAGCTTATTTGGGAAAATAATTTGCGGGGAAAAGGGGAAGGGGAAAGGGGAAAGAAAAAACCTTTAACCTTTGCCCTTTAACCTTTTCCCTAAACCCAATGCCGAGATAACCAATCAACTCCCGTCGTATTTCAATTAATTCAACCACATCACCGATCAATCGGAACGCCAATAAACCCCATTCTCTCGCTGCATCAACTGGTAGCCTATCAATTCCCGTCTGAGAGTGGCGTAGTCAGGATAGTAGCGCTTGAGAATTTCATTGACTGCGCGCTCTGGATACTGAATCCCAATTTCAAATCTATTTGCTAACCACTTGAGAATTACTAAGCGCTTTTTGCGGCTAGCAGGGATTTCTTTGAGGTGTTGGACACAGCTGTTGTCAAAAACATCGCCATCAAAATAGTTTTTCAATACTTTGTTTTCCCAAGCTTCAGTATCTACATCGTTAATCAAAGAAGCAATTTGCTCCGGTGTAAAAATTTGCTTACTGATGCTTTGCAAAACGTTGCTATCCAACTGGTACAGGCGACTATTACCCTCAGGGCGCATAGTCACTAAATTGAGTTCCTTAAGTTTTGCTAGATGATGGGATACTGTGGGTTCTTTGAGTTGCAATAACACAGCCAATTCTTCGACGCTGCACTCCTGATTCGCCAGAATGCCTACAATCTTCAATCTGCTTTCGTCTGCTAAAGCTTTGAAAAATCGCAGCAGGGTCTGAAACTGTTCTTTCTCCATAATTTGTTATAATCAAATTAGATCTCGATCTAATTAGAAAAAAATCAAATTAGCTTTGCTGTCCTCTTCTGACACAGCATTGCTTAATGTTCGCTAATTGTGAATTAATGTTAATTCTTAGATTTTTTTCGTAGAAAATTGAGATTTCTTAAGTTGTTCTTTACATTTCGCCATGACACGTCCCTCATCATTTAGGAACAGAAGAAGAGGGAGTATCCTTCAACAGGGTACTTCACTCGTACAAGCAGCAAGATTTTTAGGTGTAGACCAGAGTACTCTATACATGGCTCTGCAAAGAGGACAGATTCCCACTACTAGAAGAAATGGACGGACTGTGGTTAGCCAAGGAGCCTTGATGGACTATAGAGCCAGAATCAGACCACTTTTATAGTTATTTATGATTGGGTAGAACACAACTTCATAAGGGCAAAGCGCGTTGCTCATTGGCGTTAACTTGAGAACAGAAAGCCCAAATTTATTGGGTAAAAGTTTAAAAACTCAAAGCTCAGAAGTAAAAAGATAATTTCCTAAATTAATTGATGGAGATTATCTTTTTACTTTTTCATTAATATCACTCACTACAAAATTTTAAAATATTCTGGGCGGTTATTTGTGGTTGTTCTAAGTGAGGAAGATGGCCACAATCTTGAATCCAGATTAGGGTACTTTGGGGAATTGCTCTTTTAAATCTTATGGCATCTTTAGTACCTAAAATTTTATCGGAATCTCCCCATAAAATTAGCGTTGGTTGCAGAATTTGTGATATTTTTTTAAATCTAAAAGCACTATAACCACCACTTTTAGTGAAAGCAATTAAAGCTTGATGCCAATTGGGCATTTGTAGGTGTAATGCACTGCAATATAAAGCATCCAAAGAAGCAAGACTTTGATTTTTATATCCAATGCGGGCAATGCGATCGCGCACTTTCATATTACTCAAAAACTGAGTTGCTAAATAATCCAATGGTGGAAACATTAATTTACTTAATGGCGAACCACCAGCCAAACCAGCACTATCAATTAACACTAACTTCTTCACTAATTCTGGATAACTCAAAGCTAAATCAATGGCCGTCGCACCCCCCATTGAAGCACCCACCAAAATTACAGGTTGGTTAATCAAGCTTTTCCAAAAATCATAAAGATGGATTTTAATTGCAGACGGGCTATAGGCAATTCCTGATAGTCTATCTGTAAAGCCAAAACCCAACAAATCCACTGCCCAAGTTTCATTATTGCCAGCAAGCAATGGCAAAAGCCGACGGAATTCTAATACAGAACTATCAAAACCGTGAATTAGTAAAATCGGAGTACCACCACTCCCTTGCTTAACATAAGCTGTGGTAATTGGTTCATTAGTTAAAGGCGTAGTGAGAGCAGTTGTTTGAATATTCTGAGCCAGAGTTATGGACGCTGGTTCTGTTAGCTGCCCAACTGTTTGAGGAAGAAAATTTGGAAACATAAATATCAGTTTATCGTACTAAGTCACTGCTAAACATCGCCGATTTTTTTAAATTACAAAATTACATTGACTAATATTATTAATTAACATTTTTAATGTATGAAACATCATTC
>Ga0314812_100134_pt1 | contig 12558 bp, 12 predicted proteins | sample STEome_9_FD_202336 | JGI IMG/M metagenome (GOLD analysis project Ga0314812, IMG submission 202336) | Metatranscriptome of soil surface biofilm microbial communities from soil inoculated with nitrogen-fixing consortium DG1, State College... ...
AACGCTGCTTTCTGAAATTAATCGACTTTATGAATGATTTTCGCGCTTCTCCTGCCAGTTTCCCTCTTGCTAGTTGAATCTCTTATTGTTTTTTCTTCTCCTAAAGTAACAAAAGAGGGATTAGACAGTTTCTAACCTCCTCTAGTAGTATCTTGCAGAGAAGTGAAGCAGATTGTACTTAAGTTGCATAATCAAGAAGAATACCCTTCAGAAGCTCCTGTATCTGAAATAATGACTCATTCTGGATATTTCCGTTACAAACAAGTTCGTGCTGCTCTAAATGAAACACGACGTGAAATTGGAGTGTAAAGCTATTAAACTTAAAAGGGTAGACTTAGTTAGCTTCTTTCTCTACAGATGGAAAATTGGAAGCATAGCTTTGCCGTTGCGCTGGCTAAGGTCGGAAACTCACGTCTCCGCCTCGCCTACAAAACCGTGCGTGATACTTTCGCATCACACGGCTCCTCAATGACTTGGCTCTTGTCACTAGTACCTCTCTCAGCCTTATCATCATTGGCTGTTTTTGTGTCATGGCAATGTCGATGGAGTAACTGGAGATTTTCTTTTGTATCTTTTCCACCACGTTTTCGCGGGGTCTTATGGTCTATTTCTAGTAAGTCTCCATCTTTAAAGAACAATCCACAGTGGGCGCATATTCCTTTCTGTTTTTTCAAAAGTGTTGCTACTCTTGTTGCTACTTCTGGGTGCATTCCCATTCTGGTACTCCAATATATCCAATCACCGTCGTAAGGACTGCGTTCTCCCTGCACTTTTTCGTGTCTTACAATTGGTGTTTCTGAGTGCTTTCTGAGACGTATCTTTTTACGTTTACCTTCTCCTCGATTAGCAAAAACCCATTGGTCGTTTTTTATGTTTTGCCAATATTTATTGGCAACCCAACCACGGTTTTTGTTCGGGTGACGGCGATTAGCCCAAGCTCGGAGTTGCTGGTAGGTAAGTCTATCCATTCCTGAATAGATTTCCTTGCTTACCACAGTGCTGTAGTAGTTTGCCCAACCCCTGATAATAGGGTTTAGTCGGCTGATTAGTGCCTCTTGAGGGGCAGCCTTATGGGTTTTGATGACACTACGAATTGACTCAGCGTGTGTTTTCAGCTTCTTTTTGCTTGGTTTGATGAGGGTTTTGAAGCCAAGAAGGGTTCCATCAGTGTTTTTGCCGGATTGGTTTTTACCCACCGGAAATTGTCGAACTGTAAAACCTAAAAAATCAAAGCCAGGGTTTTCTTCTCCATACTTGTTTAAGGTATGGGTAAGCCTAGTTTTACTTGGTTTCAATTCCAACCCCACGCCTTTTAACCATTCGCTTATTATCTGCTGGCATTTTTGGATAACAGTTATATCTTCGTGTATGATTACGAAGTCATCTGCGTATCGAATTAGGCTTAGGCTTTTTCGGTTATCCTGTTTTCTGCCTTTTAGAGTTTCCGCAAACTGCTTGATTCGATTTTCCATTCCGTGGAGGGCAATATTAGCTAGCAGAGGAGATATAACTCCACCTTGCGGCGTTCCTTCTGATATAGGAAATAATTTGCCTCCATCCATCACTCCCGCTTTTAACCATGCCCGAATTTGTCGGCGCATAATGGGGAATGTATTCAGTTTTTCCAGCAGTGCTTTATGGTTGATGCGGTCAAAACATTTGGCAATATCAGCATCTAATACATATTTTGATTTAGATTTTACTGCCAAAAAGATTGCTCCTATCGCATCTTGGCATGAGCGTCCAGGTCGAAAACCGTATGAGTTTGGCTCAAATTTGGCTTCCCATTCGGGTTCTAGTGCTAGCTTTACTAGCGCTTGTAGCGCTCTATCGTACATTGTAGGTATTCCTAATGGGCGCTTTTCCTCTGTTCCGGGCTTGGGAATCCAAACCCTTCGCGTTGGTTTTGCCTTTCGGTTCAATCTCAGTTTGGAAACAAGGTTGTGCCGTTGCTTGGGAGTTAATGACTTAATTCCATCTATTCCGGCTGTGCATTTACCCTGATTATCCTGAGTTACCTTACGTACAGCTAACGTTTTTGCTGACCAAGACCGCATCAATGTTTTCTGAAGTCTGCGAACTGTCTTGACATCTCCACTCTGTGAGGCTCTGTAGATTCGCTTTTGCAACTTGAATACCACCCGTTCTAGTTTTCGCCAGGGGATGTTCTTCCATTCCACCATCGGTTCTGGTATAAGTAGAGGCTTATCCAATCGCCGTGTATTAGAAGTTTTCATTGCTACTAATTACTCTACATCCAAATCATCGTGAGTCTGTCTGCATATCCCTGTTATTACCGCAGGGCATTCGCTTCTGACTCAATCCCACCCATCTGTTTGTATACGGTTAGCACCTACTCAGTATCGACCTCCTGAGAACATACAGTGGGTTACTTCGTTCCTGACAACCATCAGTTGGATGTATCCAACTGTTTTTAAACCTTTAGGGTGATACTGTCCACCGGGTTTAACGGGAAGTGCTTATTAGTCGGTTTGCCAACCGCTAATTCCCTTATCCTTTGCCTTTTGGCTCCAGCCTATTCCCTTTCGGGCAGCCTTTTGGCTGGTTCCATATCACGGTGGTTCAGACGTATCTTTGCTTACGCTACCCTCCTGGGTCTTTGCTCGACGGGATTACCGGATTAGGCTACCAGCTACCGCCTTGTTACCCCGTTTCACCTTTGAGGTCGCTACTCTCATTAATGGGGGTCATGCTGTCACCGCCGCACCTGCGGGGTAGGACTGAGCTTTCTAGGGTACTTGCTTTCACCTACATGGTTGTCAAGTTATCAAGGTTTTAGCTGGGATTGTTCCCTTAAAACCAAGAGGTCATCCTTGAGTATAAATACTCATTTCGACTAACGAATCACAGGGCAAACTTATGGGTAAAGTCACACTTTGACTTTTAAAACAGCCTCTCACAAAAATGGACGTAACTGGATTCGAACCAGTGACCTCTACGATGTCAACGTAGCGCTCTAACCAACTGAGCTATACGTCCTTATCCACACAATTACCTATATTAACACATAAATCTCTCAAAAAGCAAAATAAAAAATCTAGACGATTTCAGTCAAATTAGACCCTACTATATGATTGTTCAGGCTATTAGGTTCTGCTGGGGGTCAGCTACCAGAGGGAACTCTTACTGCATCTGCGGTACTGGAGTGTGTTAGTTATATTGTCTTGGTTAGAACGTCCACAGGCTCTCAAAAATGGCATTTTGGCAAAAATTCCACCTCTATGATGCGCGTTTTAATTCTGGGCGGAACGGGAGATGCAGCAGAACTAGCTGCTAGACTCGCGACTATAGAAAGTGTAGAAATAATTACATCTTTAGCTGGCCGGACTCGCGAACCATTACTTCCTTTGGGTGATTTGCGGGTTGGCGGCTTCGGTGGTGTAGCTGGATTGGTTAGTTATCTGGAAGTTATGCAAATTGATTTACTAATTGATGCAACCCATCCTTTTGCTACCCAGATTTCTTGGAATGCTGTAGATGCTGCAACCAAAGTGCGAGTACCCCATCTGATGTTAATTCGTCCGCCTTGGGAAAAAGTAAATGACGATCGCTGGATTGAAGTTGATAGCGTTGCAGCCGCAGCAACAGTCTTGCAAAACCAAGCACAGCGAGTCTTTTTGACAGTTGGTAGGCAAGAACTCGCCGCTTTCGCTCACCTCAAAGATATTTGGTTTTTAATGCGGATGATTGACCCTCCTGCTCCTGATGCTTTAGTGCCACCGGGGATGTTATTGTGCGATCGCGGCCCTTTTACCCTCCAAAATGAAAGGGAAATCTTGATTCAACACAACATCGATACCATAGTTAGTAAAAATAGTGGTGGTGATGCAACCTACGCCAAAATCATTGCCGCACGAGAACTTGACGTGAAAGTTGTCATGGTGAATCGTCCACCCATACCACCAGGAAATTATGTGACTAATGTTGATGATGCTTTGGCGTGGGTATTCCAAAAAATCAATTATTCTATTGGAGATTGTTGACTGTTGACTGTGAACCGTCAACAGTTAACAATCTTCTATCCAACTGTTGCTAATGCTGATTCTGGTAAGAAATATTTGAGATTTTCTTTTTGAGTAGCAAATTTCAAATACACAGAGGCCATTTCTGGTGTTAGAAATTCAATCATTAATCTGTTTTCCACCCAGAATTCAATCACATCAAAGAAAGAATCCCGGTTACAGCGCACTACGCGCCAGCCTTCACGGACACCAATTTGTTCAATTTCTTCCTGAGTAATTGGTACAGAAATAGCTGCATGAATATCTGTAAATCTCGAACTAATAGGAGTATGTACAAATACACATTGTTCATCGCCTTCACCAGGCTCGATTTGAGAACCTAAAGGATACAGTTCAATGGCTGTACCATGTTGGTCGAAAGGTATCACTATATAACTGCCTGGGTTAGGTGGAAAAGCAACAGCTTGTGCTTTTAAAATTTCTGCTAGAACTTGAGCAACATGGTTGGGATTTTTAACAGCAATGGAAATATGGTGAATCATATAAATAACCTCTGTTTGATATGTTTGTAGATTACGAGAAAATGGGGGAAAACTAGGGGAGAAAAATCCGACCAAATTTCACTTTTGTAGGGAAGTGTAGCCATGCGCTTCTATTGAGGACGCCCGTAATGAGCTTTACCCTGTCCATCAGTAGTTTCAAGGACGAGAACTTGTTGCCCGTAGTCATTGGTTTGAATCGACCATTGATAGGTTTCCGGCTTTGCTGAATTGCGACTGGAATAGGTGCGCCCGCTATTGCAGATTTGCCCTTGAGATACGCTATCGCTTGGTTGGAAAGTCATCAACCCAGCCTCGACTTTAACTTTCCCTTTTTCTTCTATATACAAATTAGACGAGCAGTTGTAGGTGGTGATTTGAATCAGCCTCCTTCGCTGGTAGTTACCGTTAGAGGCGAGTTGAAATTGATCGCTAGAACCGTTGGGGGCCGCAGGCCGTCCTGTGTAGCTGTCTTGGTATTGGATGGAGGAAATTCGACCGTACCGCCATTCACCTTGTAGTTCTGTAGGCACTCCAGCATTGTTACCTGCTTGACTGGTACTTGGGTAAAAAACAAGGCTGGCACTGAGGCTTAAACCGAAGGCACTAGCAGCTAAGAAACGAGTAGCTTTTGACATAAAATTGAATTGCTGATTGAGTAGATATGAATTTTTAGGAATGGATTTATGAACAAGAATTCAGGAGTCAGGAGTCAGAAGTCAGAAGTCAGAATTCAGGAGTCAAAATTCAGAATTTTCTGATATCAGCAGAAGCATAGTTGAGGAAATAAACTAATACAAGAAAGACTTTCAAACACCTTGCTTGCTATACATCTGCTTAGTTGATGCAGTTTTGAATTTATCCAGCAAACTGCAATCCGTATTTGTGGAAAACAGGCTGGATTTTTTCCATGTTTATTACTGGGCTATCTGCTACTTCACCCATTTCTTCATAAAACTTTTTCGCTCCTTTGGGTGCAATTAAAGCTAAGAATTTAGTAGTGGCAGAGCGAACTTTAAAGGCGTGTGGTGCATTGTGAGGAATATTAACGAAACAGCCTGGTGATGCCAAAATTGTTTCTGTACCAATTTGGATGTCTACTTCACCTTCTAGAATATAAAAAGCTTCTTCCCAAGGGTGAGTATGTAGTGGCGGGCCATTTTCTTGTGTATCTGTAATTTCATAAACTGCCCAAGTTCCATTTGTTTCTTCACCGGTTGCTTTGGTTGTAAAATGTGAGCCAAGAACTGAAAATTGATTGCCTTCTCCTGGTGTGAGAATAATTGGTTTACGCATAGTAGAAGTTTGCATATAAGCTATTCCTTGTTGTGTAATTTAGTAGATATCAGCTACAAACTTGATTTGATGTTTATTAGATTAGTAATTAATCGGGGAGAACTAGGGGAGACAATTGGGTAATGGATATTTTTTTTGTAACTGATTATTAAGAAACTGAACTAACATAAAAATTTCTAGAAATAATGAGTAACTTAGGGACTTCCAAGTAAAAAAATATTCCACAGAAGACTGTTGACCGTTGACCGTTGACCGTTGACAGTCAACTGTCAAGGCTTTGACTCCGCTCAGGGTCAAGGCTGAGCAGAGTTGAAGGGTCAACGACCCCAAGGGGAATAATTGATTTTTTGGAGTTACCTTATTCTGGCGAAAGTCTATATTGTGATGCTTAACCAATCACTCAAATTCCCGAAAGCTGACATTTTAGTAATTGATGACACACCAGAAAACCTCAACCTTCTATCTGCTATGCTGACGGAGCAGGGATATAAAGTAAGGAGTGTTACTAAAGGTTCTACGGGTTTACGGGGAGCAAATGCAGTTCCTCCGGACTTGATTTTGTTGGATGTGAATATGCCTGAGATGAATGGCTATGAAGTCTGCCAAAATTTGAAAGCAAGCGATCGCACTCGCGATATCCCGGTAATTTTTATCAGTGCTTTGGGTGATGTGCTAGATAAAATCAAGGCTTTTGCAGTCGGGGGAGTAGACTACATCACTAAGCCTTTTCAATTAGAAGAGGTTTTAGCACGCATTGAAAATCATTTGACGATTCGGCAATTGCAACAACAACTCCAAGCGCAAAATCAACAGTTGCAGCAAGAAATCCGCGATCGCACTAAAGCCGAAGAAAAGTTTGCTATGGTTTTTCGCTCTAGTCCCAACCCAATCGCCATCGCTACGGTTTCTGAAGCTCGTTTTCTTGATGTCAATGCCAGTTTCTTAAAAATTAGCGGCTATTCTTTGGAGGAAGTAATCGGACACACTGCTGCTGAACTGGATTTAGGAAAAAATACAGTAGCATTTGCCCAAAAAATCCAACTTCTGCCGGAAACCGGCTCACTTTACAATCAAGAATTTGAATTTTCTACTAAATCTGGCGAACTCAAAACCATACTAATATCTATCGAATTGATTGACTTAGCCGGAGTCCCTTGTGCTTTATTAATTGCCAATGACATCACCGAACGCAAACGTCTAGAAAACGAATTTATCTCTTTAGTCAGCCATGAATTGCGTACACCTTTAACTTCCACTATGGGAGCATTAGATTTGTTGGGTGCAGGACAACTAGGAACTCTCACCCCACAAGGACAAAAAGTCTTAAGCATTGCCACTACTAATACTGAACGCCTGATGCGCTTGGTGAACGATATTCTCGATTTAGAGCGGATGAAATCCGGGAAAATCTTCATGCGAAACGCCAAGTGCAATCTCGCTAATTTGCTAATTACAGCAACGGAAGCAATGCAAGCAATGGCAGATAAATTACAAGTCCAACTAATTGTCAATCCTTTGACAATTGAACTTTGGGCAGATGACGATCGCCTGATCCAAACATTGACAAATTTACTCAGTAATGCTATCAAATTTTCCGAACCAGGCGATCGCGTGTGGATTAGTGCTATTCTCTCGGAATCAAAAACCGTTGATGGAGAAGAAAGTCACAATTCCCTGACTTCCTCGCCCAGCTATGTTTTAATTACCATCCAAGATGAGGGACGAGGAATTCCCGAAGATAAATTACAAATTATTTTCGAGCGTTTTCAGCAGGTAGATGCATCTGATTCTCGCAACAAAGGAGGAACGGGTTTAGGACTTGCCATTTGTCGGAATATTGTGCAGCAACACAACGGTAAAATCTGGGTTCAGAGTATCTTAGGACAAGGTAGTACATTTTATGTACTGTTACCTTTAGCTGGCTAGTCATTGGCATTGGTTTTCACTAATGACAAATGACTAATGACTAATGACTAATAACCAAGATTACCCTACTTTTCCCCCATCGCATTTTAGAATAATTCCAGAACGGTCAAGCTAACCAGCATCACATATCATGCGAAAGTGACACTATGAACAGAAGTATTTTAATTGTTGATGATGAAGAAGATGTGCAGGCGATCGCCAAATTGGGATTAGAAATGGGTGCTGGTTGGAACGTGTTGACCGCTTGTTCTGGTCAAGAAGCGTTGAAGGTAGCTAGCAACTTTAAACTCGATGTTATTTTATTAGATATGATGATGCCTGATATGGATGGCCGTGCCACTCTGCAACAACTCAAGGCTAACCCTGTCACTCATGCAATTCCAGTAATTTTACTAACTGCTAAAGTTCAGGACTCAGATCGAGATAGCTTTACAGGCTTGGATGTAGCTGCTGTCTTTGCCAAACCTTTTCGTCCCCTGAAACTCGCAGGACAAATCAGTGAAGCATTGGGTTGGGGCTAATTATAAACCAGTTAACAGGTAGGTTAGGACATAAACTGATAGTCAAACCATGACACCAAAAGACTTTTAAGCCTATTGCCTCTTGCCTGTTATAAATTAGTACAAACATTTTATAAATTGAGCAGATATCAATGACAGCCTATTATGATTCCATAGCCGAGCAGTATAAAAAATCCAAACAATTGCCCTTTCGCTTACATATTGAAGCATATACATACTTTCATTTGCTTGGAAATTTAGCTAACAAATCAATTCTTGATTTAGCTTGTGGCGAAGGATTTTATACCAGACAATTCCAACTCCAAGGTGCAGCAAAAGTAATAGGAGTAGAAATTTCTGAAAAAATGATTGAACTCGCAAGACGAGAAGAAGCTACGCAACCCCAAGGCATTGAATATATACTTGCGGATGTACTCGAACTCGGCAAAATTGGCAATTTTGATTTGGTAGCGGCTTCCTTTCTCTTAAACTATGCTCAAACCAGAGAAGAATTACTCAAAATGTGTCACAACATATTTATTAACCTGAAACCAGGTGGTCGTTTTGTGACTATGAATAATAATGCTTCTCAGCCACCTACCTCTTATCTGGCAACAGAAAAATATGGATTTATTAAAAGTATCAACTCACCACTCATAGAAGGTACACCCATAACATATACAATCTATGGTAATGGGCAGAAATTCAGCTTTGATAACTATTATCTCAGCACAGAAACTTATGAATGGGCATTTCGGAGTGCTGGTTTCCAACAAGTTAATTGGCAAAAACCAATAGTTTCTCCTCAAGGTGTGGAAGAATTTGGTCAAGAATTCTGGCAAGATTTTATTGACTTCGTACCCATCATTGGTATTGAGTGTGTGAAAGGGAATGATGGGAAAAAATAAGGTAACTGCAAAAAATAAAGTATTCCGATTAAAGAGTTGACCGTTAACTGTGAACCGTCAACAGTAGGGGCGAACGGTTGTTTGCCCCTACCAGCGATTATGGTTCAAATAGATGAAAAGCGCTGTCAAAAAGTGTTTATAGAACCGGGGGACAAAAAGCCCAAAATTTGGTTAATGACTATTGACCAATGACTAATAACCAGGACTTACGCAAAAATAACGTAATTCCGTCATTACGAGCGATAGAGAAGTAATCCCCCCTGACGCTGGGATTGCTTCCCTACACTCCGTTTCGGTCGCAATGACAATATCGGCGTTGCGTAAGTCCTAATAACTAATGACTAATTTTAAATTTGGATTTTGAATCTTCAATCCAAAATCCAAAATCTAAAATCTAAAATTCACCAGAGGTATTGTTGCTTAACTTGCTAACCAAAAAGCGAGATTCCGCACATAGGTTTTGATATCTTCCAAAGCGCGTGGCTCTGTTTTCATACCATCTCCTGGTGGTTCATCGACAAAAGAGGGACAGCCTTTGGTAATATCCCAGTTGTAATCAACTAAATGGTGGAAACTGGAATTAGCTACTGCTCGTCCTAATATATTTCCTTGTGCATCTTGATGATGTTCAATGACAACAATTAAGTTGAAGTTACGATTAGTAATTAAACTTTTTCCTAAAGCAATTACCCGTGCATTTGTATTACTTGAAGGCGCACCAATACCGCCTTCATGGGGATGCGCGGGAAAAAATTCGATATGTCCCACAGGGGAATTGGGATTTTTCAAAAGTTCGTGAATTGGTTCAAGAATGGTAATTTTTTGATAATCGCCGTTAGCTCCAGAATGATAATTAGGCCAAGAAATATAAGTTGTATAGGAATCATCTCGGTTCCAGCGAGATTCATCAGGATCGGGATTTTTTGTGTTGAAATAATGGACATCACCAATGTCAATTAAACTGCACATCGAACAACCCATATCTTGATGATCGCGTGTTGTTAGAATACCACCACCACGTTGCCGAAAAGCATTAATTCCGGCGATATCCTTTTCAGTTAAACCATCACCCACATCTAAAGCAAATAGCCAAAGTTGATCGAAATCTGATTTCTCAAGCGTACTTAATATTGGGTCACCATCAACTGCATTAGGCTCGTAATCGCGTCCTGTAACCTCAAATAAAGAATTTCCCGCTTCATCTTTAATTGATGCTAGATAATCTTGCAACATCGAGAAACGAAAAATGCTCCAATCATCTTCAGTTGTGGGAATCGTAGTCTGCAAAAGAATACGAATTGGTTTTGCCATAACCTATGCCAGAGGAATACCACAATAGAGTATAGCGATCGCTTTGCACTAATGTTTAAATAATTCCTAAACATCCTTCCTTAGTATGAAAATATTTCCTTACTCTAGGTAGTATCACTGAAAATTGAAAATTGCTATATTAAACAAATGTGATTCACTTTCCCTCGACCAAATATATTCATATGTAGCGGGTACTGGGGATTTCTGCCTGTCTGGGTAGCTTCAATTCAACGTTTTTTAGCACAGCAACAGACATAAAACAGATATGAAAGCAGAACAACTCCTAAAAGATTATGCCGCAGGTGTCAGAGATTTTACTGGTGTCAACCTGAGTGAAGCAAACCTCAGGGAAGCTAACCTCAAAGGCGCAATTTTAGATAAAGCCATCTTAGACGGAGCTAATTTGAGTCACGCAAACTTAGCACAAACTAGTTTCGTTGGTGCAGACTTAAATGGAGCAGATTTAAGTGATGCCAACCTCACAGGTAGTAACTTAACTGGAGCCATCTTAGATGGAGCCATCTTAGATGGAGCAACATTAGATGGAGCTAATTTGAGTCAGGCTGATTTAACAGTTGCCAAACTGATAGAAACTAACTTAACTGAAGCACAGTTACAACAAGCAAGCTTAGTCGCTGCAAATTTAAATGGAGCCGAATTAACTGGCGCAGACTTAACCGTAGCCGACTTTTCCCAGGCAAATCTTAGCGAAGCAGACTTAAACCAAGCAAATTTAAGCGGAACCAATTTAGAAGGAGCCAATGTTGAAGGGACAATTTTGGATGAGAATGGGTAGGGGGGATTGGAGATTGGGAGTATTGATTGTTGACTGTTAACTGGTAACTGGTGACTGGTGAGTTATTATTCTCCCTTGCCCCCTGCCCCCTTCCCCTCTGTCCCATCTCCCTTGTCTCCCCATCTCCCCAGTCACCAGTCCCCAGTCCCTCTTAGACTAAGTAACTAGTATTCGGCACGATCGCGAAAAATGCATACTCATACCAAGCAGTCCAGATGAAACTGCGAATCCATCGCTGGCGCTTTTCGGGACTCAATTCATACTCAAATGCCCCACGCGCTACATCGATGGAAGAGAGGTGAGAGTTGCAACCACAGCCATGTTGATAAGTAAAACCATATTTCGAGGCAATACTTTGCACCTTCATTTGAATTGCAAATACCTTGCCTGCATGGAGTATGGCATCCCAAGCACGCTTGTGTTCTATATCACGGGGATCGAATCGTAGGGCACGTTCTTCAAAAACATTATCCCGATAAATTGGCGCTAAATGTACGTGATAGAAACTTGCAGGCAGTTCGTAAGCAAATTCATTGAATAAATCTATACCAATACGAGCTACTTTGACCTCCTGGGCATACTCGATTCCCTTTGATTCCACATCCTGGAGAATTTCTACAAAATTGGGATAGCTATCTTTTTTAAAGTCTTGTGCAAAAAATTCCAGGGTTTCCCACGCCAACTGTGTAAAGATTTGGGAAAAGGACGGTATTAAGTGAGCTAGTTGGGGGCGATCGCTAAATAAATCAACGTCACCATGCCCTAATTTGTATAGAAATAACTGTGCCATCTCCACATAAGTTTGGGGATCGGAAAGCCCGACACTCGTGGTTCCTCTCGCAATCTCTTGCCATGTAGGGGGTAGTTGAGAAACGTGAACCGCATTTTCTCCGGCGATGATTGCAACACGAGGACATTCGAGAAGTTGCATCGACAATCTCCATTTAAGACTTTAATGTAATTTACACTAAGTAATTCCTTCTCGATATTCTCCACAGAATTAAAAAATCTTTGACAGGCTGTCTTGGGAGTGGGGAGTGGGGGAGATGGGGCAGAGGGGAAGGGGGCACGGGAGAATAATAGACCTCTTGCTTGCATTGCTTTTTGGACTCTTGTGGTCAAAGGGAAAAGGTGAGCCAGCGCGGTCTTGGGGGTTCCCCCAATGCGCGAGTGGCTAACCCCGAAGGGGTTAAAGGGTAAAGGGAAAATACCAAACCTTTCCCCCTTTCCCCTTCCCCTTTTCCCCAGAGGGGGCCCCCCCTTCCCCTTTTCCCGATTTATGCAAGAAGTCTAATAACT
>Ga0314812_100136_pt1 | contig 12394 bp, 8 predicted proteins | sample STEome_9_FD_202336 | JGI IMG/M metagenome (GOLD analysis project Ga0314812, IMG submission 202336) | Metatranscriptome of soil surface biofilm microbial communities from soil inoculated with nitrogen-fixing consortium DG1, State College... ...
CCCTTTGCAAGGGGGGATTGAGGGGGGTAATTTGACTTGTGTGTACACCGTAGCCGATGCTTTGGGGAGGGTGCCGTCAGGCGGGTGGGGTATCTGTCGCAAACATTTTTTGAATCGGTATAAACTTAGGGACTTTTAAGTATTGTTGACTGTTGACGGTTCACAGTTAACAGTCAACAATCAACAGTCAACATCTCCTTAACTGAACCGTATTACCTGATTCAGCACCATAAAAAAACTACGAGATACACACGTGTGCCCCACCTCGTAGTAACAATTTATAATCTCTGCGACTTTAATCAGGGGAAAGTTCAAAATTTCCCGATGGAACCTTCTCCTTCAGAAAATGCAGTTGCCTCAGCTTCTTTCAAGAATCCGCTGTAGGCTTCCATGCCGTGTTCGCCGATATCCAAACCTTCTAATTCTTCTTCTTTGGAAACTCTGATACCTAAAGTAGCTTTGAGAACTAACCAAAAAATGCTACTTACTAAAACAGTGAAACCACCTACTGAGATTACACCCAAAAATTGAACGCCCAACTGTCCAAGGCCACCGCCTGCAAATAAACCTTTTGCCGGGCCAAGTCCCTCACCATACCAGGAGTAAACACCAGGGCCAACAGACCACAGACCGATTGCTAGAGTTCCCCAAATACCGCAAACTAAGTGAACTGAGGTAGCTCCCACTGGGTCATCAATGCCAATTTTGTCAAAGAATGTGACGGAGAATACTACAATTACTCCAGCAATTAAACCGATGATGAAAGAACTGCCAATACTGACGAAAGCACAAGAGGCAGTAATCCCAACTAAGCCAGCCAAAATACCATTGATAATCATTGACAAGTCTGGTTTACCCAAGTAAAGCCAAGCTGTAACTGTGGCAGCAATACCACCGACTGCACCAGCCATATTAGTTGTTAAAGCAATGTGAGTAATTGCACTAGGATCGGCAGCCATTACAGAACCAGGGTTGAAACCAAACCATCCCAACCAAAGAATTAAACAGCCCAAGGTGGCAATACTCATGTTGTGGCCTGGTAGGGCAAGAACTTGCTTATCTTGATATTTACCAATGCGGGGCCCAAGAAATGCTGCTCCCATCAAAGCTGCCCAGCCACCGACGGAGTGAACCACCGTAGAACCAGCAAAATCCCAAAAACCGCTTTTTGAGAGCCAACCGCCGCCCCAAATCCAATGTCCGGTAATTGGGTAGGAAATACCTACGAGTAAGAGACTGAAAATCAGGAAGCCAATAAATTTAATTCTTTCAGCAACTGCACCCGAAACAATTGTTGCTGCGGTTCCAGCAAATACTAGCTGGAATAAAAATTTGGCTGCTAGGGGTACGCCAGCCCAACTAAGGGCACTGAAGATACCTTTATAAGCATCTCCTGTGGTGGGACTATTATCTTCTCCTGCTAAGAAAAACCCACTCTGGCCAAAGAAAGGGTTACCATCACCGAACATTAAGCCGAAGCCAATTGCCCAAAAAGCAACGGTGGCTAAAGCAAACACAATCAAGTTTTTAGCAAGAACATTGACTGCATTTTTCTGGCGACAGAAGCCGGTTTCTAACATACAAAAACCAGCGTTCATGAAAAATACTAAAAAAGCTGCCAGCGCAACCCACAGTGTATCGAGAGCAATTTTCAAGTCTGCTGTAGTCGGGCCGGCAGCTGGAGTTTGGGCAACTGCGGCATAACCCCAACCCAATACAATCAAACAAGCTAAAGGTAAGCAAGCTTGCCAACTGGGGGTGAGTCGCCCAAGTGCTAAATAAAATCTCTTGACTTTTGAATTTGATTGTGTAGTCTCTCTGTAATTTCTTACAGACAAATGCCTTCTTTTTGGGTTCGATTTTTGTTTGTACATGAATTTGAACATCATCCTTCAAAACATCGTTCAAAATAGGAAAAAATGCAATCGCAAACTGAAATTCCACGACTTTTGATATTTTTCCTTGAGACCACTTGTTTCCAAAGCAGAAAATCAAATATCCTTAGTAGGAGTTTAAAGAAATATTGGTACATTTGTAAATATTTTTTATATATCTTTTTCAGAAATTCAGATATTGTTTCTCGAACAACAAACTCTACTTTACTTAATCTTTAACGACCCCAAACAAAGATTGTCACAGGTGTGGCAAGTAACAGGACTGTAAGCTTATGATTGTCAGGATTTTACGAGCAGTTTATCAGTTAAAGTACGCTTCAACTGCTAACTAAGTAGGTGTGAAAAAACTCAACTATGTTAAGAGAAAATAACTTAGCTCAAACTCTCTTTCCTCCTGAATTCCAAGTGGTGAGTAGGGAGTAGGGAATGGGAAAGACCACTTTCATATTTAACCTTTACTGCCTCCTGACTCCTGCATGATTCTGAAGATAAATATTCACAACAACCTACAGGACTCATATTTGATTTTTGCGAAGCTAGGTACACTTTTATTTGTTTTTATTTGTTAAGAGTCTTTAGGTGTGGTTCTCCGAATCAAATCGGATTTCTATACTTAATAAATCACTCAAATAAAAATATGCTCTATTCCTTCTCAAAAGTGTTAATTTCAGAAGTCTGAGTAGCTTTTTTTTCTGCTTTTGTTATTGGATAAACATCCGGCCACACTGAAGCACCGTGTTGGTAAATATCAATACCGATGCCATCGCCTTGGGGATTGACACGTAAGCGTCCTATTGCTTTGAGACCACCATACATTAAAAAGGCAAAGCCAATGGTGAAAATTGCGATCGCCACTAACCCCAAAAGTTGTATCGCCAGCAAATCAAAGCCACCACCTAAAAATAACCCTGCCTTTTTGTTCAGTGTCAGTTCTGCTTGACCGAAGAAGCCTATTGAGAGAGTACCCATCATGCCATTGATACCGTGTACAGAAAACGCCCCTACCGGATCGTCGATGTGGACTGACTCGATAAAATCTATTCCCAGTACAACCAAAATACCACCCGTCAAACCAATCAAAACTGCTGCCCAAGGAGCAACGAAAGCGCAAGGTGCTGTAATTCCTACCAATCCACCCAAAGAACCATTGAGGCAATAAACCAAATCCCATTTCCCTGTGCGGATGTATTGGAAAATTATCGTTGCCAGTGCCGCTGTGCTAGCGGCTAATGTAGTATTAATTGTTACTAAACCCATTAATCCTGGATTAGCTGTGCTGAGAGTTGAACCAGGGTTGAATCCGTACCAGCCAAACCATAAAATCATCGTTCCCAGAGTTGCCAATCCCAAATTATGGGCTGGCGGTAGTGTCCCCCAAGGCGGACGACCGGGACGGGGGCCGAGTAAATAAGCACCAATCAGGGCTGTCCAGCCACCCACGGTGTGAACAACGGAACTACCGGCAAAATCATGATAGTACAACTTGGTTAACCAGCCGTTAGCGTTCCAAGCCCAATGAACTACGATCGGGTAGCTAATTCCACCCATGATGGCACTGTAAATTAAATCACCAATAAAATCCGTTCTTCCGGCCATTGAACCGGTGGTAATGGTAGTAGCAGTAGCAGCAAAAGCGAATTGAAAGAAGAACAAGGTATAGGTATTGATGGCGGCTGTGGAACCAGGTGCGCCCAATGGATAACTACCATCAGCAGCTGGTAACTGACTGAGGAAGAAGGTATCTATGCCAAACAAACCGCCAAAACTCGTACCAAAGGCAATACCAAAGCCGATAGCCCACCATGTCAAAATGGTTACAGCAGCATTAATGAAGTTTTCCAATAAGGCATTAACTACACTTCTTTGCCGCAGCAAACCTGCTTCTAACATGGCAAACCCAGTTTGCATAAAGAATACTAAAAAACCAGATAGTAATACCCAGGTAGTATCAATGGAAATTTGCAGCTTTGTCGTCGTTTCCGATAAAGATTGCACAGTAGGAGGATCTGCCGCCTGGACAACTGTCGGCGCTAAAACTGCAAATACCATTGAACCGATACCTAGCGCCATTAGGCGATACCAGGGTTGAATACGGTTATTCATTGCTCACTTTTTGCTGCTGGAAAAGCGATCGCCGATGTTGATCGATAGCTCAACAACATCTCGCTGCACTTTGGTAAATTTATACCTGAAATGTATAAATTTGATTGATTGTCTATTTACTCGAACCAAAAAACTGTATTATTGAATACACTTTTCTAGGATTTTGATGGCAACATAGCTTTCAGTAAAACAAATAAAGCAACTATATCCTTTGCAGTTACGTATTTTCCGGTATTATAATTAGACAAATTTATATTTGATTAAGTTTTTATACGAAAAATTAATTACTCGTTACTTTTAAAGTTATGCGGAATACACGATATTCAATGTGTATGAAATCCTAAACGCAGTCACTTTTTTCACCTGAAGATGTCCAAAAATCATGCTGGAGAAACCCTGCGAGGTCGTCCTTTCTCGGTTCGTGCCAATCTCAAAGGTGCTAACTTTTGTAAAGCTACACTACGCGGCGTGAATTTTAAAGGACTAGACCTGAGCGAGTCTAATTTTACCAATGCTGATATTAGAGGAGCAGATTTCACGGGAGCGATTTTACAAGGAGCAAACTTTACAGGAGCGAGGGCGGGATTACAAAAGCGATGGATAGCAAGTCAATTCATTATCTTAATGCTTCCATTGGTCATATTTTCATTTGCAGTAGGAGTTACAAGTTGGGTTCTTGCTGGTTCGTCTTATATAACGCTCTTTTTGGGTGCAATTTTCGCAGGAGTGGCTTATCAAATTCCATTTGCAAGTGAATTATATCTTTTTATACCTATAATAGTCACCCTTGCTGTAAATGCGATTGTCTTAATTACAATTGTTCGTCAAGGTTTCACATCTAAAGCATTTGCAACAATTACGACTTTGATGGTCACTACTGTTACAGTCGTAGTGACAATTTCAATAGCGATCGCAGTAATATTTATTATTCAATATATTCAAAATACAAATATTCAAGATAAAATCAATAACCCAAATACATTTACTGATGGTGAAGCGGTATTATTTAGCATAATCATCTCATTTTTATTTGGATTTGTAGTTCTAATTGCATTCACAGTTACAATTGCATCCGCAGTTGCAGTTACAGTTGTATTTGCTGCTGCCACTGCTGCTGTCGCTACAATCGCAGTTGGATTTCCGCTTCGGCTGATTGATACTATTATTACTTTAGCAATTGTAAGTTCAAAGCTAGATATAACCGTTCTTCCAGTATGTTTAGTTGTATGGGTAGGTACTCGGATTGCAAAACAATCCCTTGAAGGGAATGAAAAATTTGCGATTGTCAGCAATTTTGCAATCAACTTCGCTACAATTGGCGGTACTAATTTCTATCAAGCTGATTTAAGCAGAGCTAATTTTACCAATGCCGTACTTAAAAATACAAATTTTCGAGTAGCAAATCTGACTCAGGTTTATTGGAAAAATGCCCAAAACCTTGACCGTTCCCGATTGGGTAACAGCTACTTGCAAAATCCTCAAATTCGCCAATTAGTCACCACTTTAGAAGCACAAGGGCAGAACTTTGACCGCTTAGATTTTCGCGGTATTAACCTACAAGAAGCTAATCTCCGATGCGCTAGTTTCATTGATACAGACCTCAGCCAAGCGAATTTGCAAGGAGCGGATTTATTTGAAGCAAAACTGGTACAAACTAATTTAGACCAAGCAAATTTAAGTAACGCTTTTCTAACTGGGGCATACATAGAAGATTGGGGAATTACCAGAAAAACCAGATTAGATAACGTTCAATGCAAGTATATATATTTAAAACTTCCCACAAAAGGCGATCGCGATCCAAATCGGATGCCTCCAGCAACACAAGGTGAGTTTGGAGAAAATGACTTTCATATTTTTATCACATCGGTTTTGGATACTTTAGACCTTTATCACAGAGATAACATTAATGCTGGGCTAGCTATTACTATTCTCAAAGGTTTAACCGAAGACTACCCCGTAAAATTTGAGCTTGTTGGATTAGAAAAAAGAGGTGATGAGCAGTTTGTAATTCGGCTGAAGGTATTTGGACAAACTAGTCACTTTCAACTTCAGCATGAATATTACACTAGATACGAACAGACTTTACCTCTTTATGACCCCAAAAAACTCATATCTAATACTGATGCTGTAGTTGAAGAAATAATTAAAACAGTGAAAGAAAATCCAGGTACACGTATAGAAAACTTACATAATCAAGGAATAGTTGTTACAGGAGGAAGTGTAAATATGACTGCTAAAGAAAACCGCTTTATCAACATAGATGGTGGTAACTACAACGAACTCGATGGTGGTAACTACAACGAACTCATAGAAGGTAATTATATAGAAGGTAATTACTACGCCGCAACACAACAAAACCTTATAGAATCGGCAGCACAAATTCAGCACTTACTCAAGCAATTAGAGCAATCTTACCCTAGTATTACCACATCACAACAAATGGTAATAGCTGCAAAAGCTATAGAACAAATTGAAAATGACCCAACTTTAAAACAGCGAGTCATAAATGCTATTAAAGAAGGTGGTTTAGCTGCTTTTGAGAAAGCGATTGATAACCCCGCAGGCGCTTTTATTGTAGGAGCTATCAAAGGCTGGCAGGAAGTAGAAACTTAGTAATTATCCCACCCATTTAACCTAGTATCAACAATCGCTACTGCTGTAAATATTTTTCATAACCGAGTTCTTCTAGTTTGGCTTGCTTAGCGAGTACTGATTCAGATAAAGTTTGGCGATATTGTTGGACTTTTGCCAGCAATTGTGGTTGTGCTGTGGCAAGTATTTGTACTGCTAAAAGTCCAGCATTTTTGGCATTACCGATGGCCACTGTTGCTACGGGAATACCAGCAGGCATTTGTACTATTGAATACAAAGAATCCAAACCTTGCAAGTTACGGGTAGCTACAGGAACACCGATGACAGGAAGAGGAGTTAAAGAAGCTACCATTCCAGGTAGATGAGCCGCACCACCAGCACCAGCAATAATTACTTTAATACCGCGTTGGTGTGCGAGTTTAGCATATTCCACCATACGTTCTGGGGTACGATGAGCCGAAACTATCGCCACTTCAGTTTCAACACCAAATTCCTCACAAACTGCGATCGCATCTTTCATGGTGGGCAAATCAGAATCACTGCCCATGATAATACCTACTAAAGGAGTCATAGAATTAGTCATTAGTTGTTGGGCATGGGGCATGGGGCATGGGGCATGGGGCATGGGGCATTGGGAGTGTTGACTGTTGACTGTTGACTGAGGAATTATTCTCCTTGTCCCCTTGTCTTCCTTGTCTCTCCGAAGTTCTGATGCCTGCGGCAACCCCTTCGGTGTACGCCGGAAGCCGGCGCTCAGACTTCTCTCCTTGTCTTCCTCATCTCCCTCATCTCCCCAGTCCCTTTTACAATCAGATTTAGCTATATTCTCGCGGATGTGATGACTCAAGCAATACAAAGTGCCCTAAAAATTATCAATGCTAGAGTGCCCACTTACAAAGATTTGCAAATGCTCTTGATTAATCAACAGGGAATAATTGAGCAAATCTTACCAATGAATACTTCAGAGGCGCACAGCTCTACGCCCGTACTAAATGTAGCAGGTGATTGGATTTCTGTTGGCGGCGTTGATTTACAAATTAACGGTGCTTTGGGATTGGCATTTCCTGATTTGAACACTGAAAACGCTCATCTGTTGGAAAAAATAACGCAATATTTGTGGGATGTAGGAGTAGATGGATTTTTACCAACACTTGTCACAACTTCGGTGGAAAATATTCAGCGATCGCTTGCAGTCATCGCTAATTTTATTGAAAAATCCAGTTTGGGGGCAAAGTCATCCGCCAAAATTCTCGGAGTACATCTAGAAGGGCCATTTTTGAATTTCCAGAAACGCGGCGCACACCCACAAGAGTATCTCTTACCCCTCACCATTGAAGAGGTAAAGCGAGTTTTGGGAGATTATGCCCAGATCGTCAAAGTTATCACCTTAGCACCGGAATTAGATCCTAGTGGTGAAGTTATTCCATATTTGCGTTCTTTGGGAATTACCGTTAGTTTAGGACATTCCCAGGCGACGGCAACGGAAGCGCAACGTGCCTTTGAACTAGGCGCAACGATGGTAACCCACGCCTTTAATGCTATGCCACCACTACATCATCGCCAACCTGGGTTACTAGGGGCAGCAATTACTCATCCTAATGTTATGTGTGGTTTTATTGCCGATGGAGAGCATGTTTCACCCATCATGCTGCAAATTTTACTGCGCGCCAGCGATGGAGAAAAAGGGCTGTTTCTGGTGAGCGATGCCCTTGCACCTCTGGGATTACCCGATGGGGTATATCCTTGGGACAGCCGACAAATTGAAGTCAAAAATGGTACAGCACGACTACCAGACGGCACATTATCAGGAACGACTTTACCTTTATTAGTGGGAGTCGAGAATTTGTTAAAGTGGGGAATTTGCGATGTAGAAAGTGCGATTTTATTAGCTACCAATGCACCTAGAAAAGCAATTGGTTTACCAGGAATTGCCCCGGCTCAAACCGCCAATTTATTACGCTGGCATTGGGACGAACAAACAAAGAAACTATCTTGGCAACGATTATCAAAATAAACCATAATGGGGGCGAACAAACCTTCGCCCCCATATATGTTGACGGTTAACAGTCAACCGTCAACCGTCAACAATCAACAAAAATGCCCAACACTTTAGTAATGAGTGCCGGTTTTACGATGGTTTATGGCAGTTACAGCATCAGGTTTGAGCAACTTACCTTCATCTACAGTTGCATATACAACCCAGTGGTCGCCGCATTCCATACGTTGGTTAACTGAGCATTCCAAATATGCCAAAGCGTCGGTAAGAACAGTACAGCCGTTATCTGCAACAGCTGTGCTAAAGTTGGCAAATCGGTCTTCTCCAGGGGCAAAAGATTTACGGAAATGCTTTATGTAATCTTGATGATTGCCTTCAGGTAGAATATTTAAGGCAAATTTACCACCAGAATACATTAAAGATTCCATTGCTCGATCTTTGGCGATCGCTACAGTAATTCCAGGTGGATTAAAGGTAGCTTGAGAAACCCAAGCGCCTAGCATCCCAGTAGATACTTCTCCTTGCTTTGCTGTCAGTACGCAAACGGAACCAACAATTCGACCCACAGCTTGTTCCACTGGAGTTGCAGCTTGTTGGGGTACGCGCACTTTTTTCGCCTTTCTCAAGGCTTGGGCAAAATCTGTACCTACTTCTTCACAGAATTTGAGAGTCACATCATCAGGCTTAAATTTCACCTTCAGAGTCTCAAATCCCAAACGATATCCAGCATCCCGGAGTTTACCTTCAATTAAATCGAATGCTTCGCCACTCCAGCCGTAGGAACCAAACACCCCAGCCAATTTGCTGTTGTCACCACTCGATAACACAATACCTAAAGCAGTATGAATAGGAGTTGGTGCATGACCGCCGATGGTGGGAGAACCGATGATAAAACCATCTGACTCTTGTAAGTTAATGCGAATTTCATCAGGGGTGGCAAATTCGCAGTTAATTGATTTTACCGCCACTCCGCCTTTGGTCAGTCCCAGGGCGATGGCTTGTGCTAAAGTCGCCGTGTTTCCGTAAGCCGAAGCATAAAGTAAAGCCACAGAAATTTCGCGATCGTTTTGAGAACGACTCCATTCTCCATAAGCTTTAGTCAGCTGGATTAAGCCGGTGCGTACTATTGGCCCGTTACCCACAGCATACATTCTTACTTGCAAGTCTGATATTTTCTCCAAAGCCGCTTGCACGTGACGAGCTTGGGGAGCCATCAGGCAGTTAAAGTAATAACGCTGGTCTTCTTTAAGGGCCTCGGGATTATCGTCAAAGGCTTCATCCCCACAGATATGAGTTGCAAACAACTTATCTGTGTAGAGAATTTGAGTTTGTTGGTCGTAGGTACAAAGTCCTTCCGGCCAGCGCGGACTAGGAATAGGAAGGAATTTTAAAACATGACCTTTGCCCAAATCCAGAGTTTCTTTCCCCCGCATCACCAAGACTTGCAAATCCCGGTCTAAGAAAGCAGCACGCAAATTGTTAGCACCAGGAAGAGAACAAACAAAAGTTACCTGTGGTGCTAATTCTAAAATTGCTTTGAGGGTTGCAACTCGATTGGGATTAAAATGACCTAAGATTACGTAATCTAAACGTGTCAAATCTAAAGTTTGCCGCAATGCCTCTAAATAAATTTCCGTAAAGCTTTCTGGCGGTGGATCGATGAGTGCGGTTTTATCAGCTTCAATTAAATAGCAATTGGAGGTAGTACCTCTTTCAAGTGCGTATTCAATTTCAAACCGCAGACGTGACCAACTACGTGCCCTGAGAGCCTTACTATTTGTAGCAATTGGTAAAACTTGTACGTCGCGTGGCTTGGAATTGATCATAGTTCTTAAATGTGGGAATTGGGAATTGGGAATTGGGCATTGGGCATTGGGGGAGATGAGGGAGATGGTAACGCCAAAGGGCAAAGGGCAAGGGGGAAAGGGGAAGGGGCAAAGGGGAAAGGAAAGATCCCTCCTTGTCCTGTCTTACAAAGTTTGGATCAAAGGAGGCCTTTGCTCCAACTTTGCGCCTTTTCCCTTTTCCCTTTTCCCTACCCGAAGGGTTTTGCCCTATGCCCATTAGTAATAATTTCCAACTTTGCGATGACGAACGGCTGTCAATGCATCGGCTTTGGAAACACGACCGTCTTGGACGGTGCAGTATACAATCCAGTGGTCGCTGCACTCCATACTGCTCTGGACTTCACATTCCATGTATGCTAAGGCATCGGTGAGAATTGGGGAGCCGTTTTTGGCGGTTTGAGTTTTCACTCCGGCAAATCTGTCAGCACCAGGATGCAAGCGTTTGAGGAAGTGCTTTTTAAGTTCTTGATAGTTGCCTTCTTCCAACACGTTGAGGACGAAGCGATCGCCTACTTGCATTAAGGAATCAATGGCCCGGTCTTTAGCAACGGCAATTGTGAATCCTAATGGTTGCAAGCTTGCTTGCGATACCCAGGAGGCTAGCATGGCGCTGCTAACGTCACCTTTTTTGGCGGTGACGATGTATAGTCCGTTGCTAATCCGACCCAGGGCTTTTTCCAGGTTCACATCGATGGATTTGATTTGCTTGATGTTGCGATCGCGCACCAGCAATTGACCCAAGTCTGTACCGGCTTCTTCACACAGTTGGAATGTGGATGCAGTGGGAGCTTCTCTAATGCGAATGGCCGGGAAGGCTTCTTTCACACCTAGGTCGATGAATTTTCTCCGCAGTGTATCAATGGGTTCATCATCTCCGCCATAGCATTCAAATAGCCCAACCACTTGCTTGTTGCGAATTACGGCTAATAAGGAACTGATGCTAGCTTGGGCGGCGGCGCTGGTGCTGGGCGGCATACCAATAATGATGCCAGAGGCTCTACCAGCTAGCTCTTGAATTTCTTGGCTTTGGGCTGTACTCAGATCTAAGACTTCTACCCCAACTCCTGTTTTCTGAATTCCCTCGGCAATTGCATGACCAAGGCGTTCAGCATGTCCGTAATCTGAAACAAAGAATAAGCCAACTGTTGTTTCTGCTTTGGCTTGTCTTTGGCTCCAAGTTTCGTAACATCCAGTGAGAACGTCTAGATGGTGATACAGTAATGGGCCGTGACCGTTGGCGATAATATTAATTTTCCCCAATTCACTCATTCTCTTCATGGCATTCAGCAGAGAACGAGCGTTGGGGCCCATCAAGCAGTCGTAGTAAAATCTAAAGTCAGCTTCGATGGCTTCTAAATCTTCGTCAAAGGTGCGATTGTCACAAAAGTGCATCCCAAAGGCATCACAGGTATAGATGATTTGGGTTTTGCGGTCGTAGCTAAAGATTGTGTCCGGCCAGTGCAGATTAGGCGCACTCACGAATTCGATTTCGTGTCCTTTGCCAATATCTATGCGATCGCCACTTTTAACAATCCGTTTGGAAAATGGATCGTGTACTAAACCTTCCAAAAATTGCAATGCAACTTTAGAAGCCAAAACAGTGGCTCTCGGCGCTAACTGAAGCACATCTTCCACTAAGCCGCTATGATCTGGCTCTGTGTGACTAACAATTATGTAATCTATTGTCTTGGGATTAACAAGACTTTTTAAGGTGTCTAAATACAGCTGGCGAAACTTCTGGTGAGAAGTATCAATTAAAACTGTTTGTTCGCCCCTAATGAGATATGAATTGTAGGTTGTACCATTTTGCAGTCCGAATTCGATATCGAAGCGATCGCGATCCCAATCAAGAGAGCGAATCGCCGTTGTATTAGGGGCAATTTCTACAGTTTGTATAGTTAGCCGATGTTGAACGTTCTCTGCGATCGCTACCATTATCCGTCTCCGAGCGCAAATTTTTA
>Ga0314812_100138_pt1 | contig 12387 bp, 11 predicted proteins | sample STEome_9_FD_202336 | JGI IMG/M metagenome (GOLD analysis project Ga0314812, IMG submission 202336) | Metatranscriptome of soil surface biofilm microbial communities from soil inoculated with nitrogen-fixing consortium DG1, State College... ...
ACGCTGCTTTCTGAAATTAATCGACTTTATGAATGATTTTCGCGCTTCTCCTGCCAGTTTCCCTCTTGCTAGTTGAATCTCTTATTGTTTTTTCTTCTCCTAAAGTAACAAAAGAGGGATAACGGTTAACCGTCAACAGTCAACAATCTTCTATGGAATGTTTTTTACTTGGAAGTCCCTACAGTGTTTACCTTCGTTTCTGGCTTGTCGATAAACTTGAGCTTGCTTTAATTAAGAGAATCAATTAATTTTAAAACTCGTTCTTTAACTTCATCACGAACGCGGCGAAAAACTTCAATTGCTTGTCCTTCTGGGTCGTCAAGTTGCCAATCTTCAAATACATCTCTTAACACCCATTGTTGAGGTAAATTAACCCCACAACCACATAATGAAATCACAGCATCATAATCTTCAGCTTGAAAATCACTTAAAGGCTTCGAGGTTTGATTGCTAATATCAATGCCAATTTCTGACATAATATCAATAGTTTTTGGGTCTACATGACTTGCTTCTAAACCAGAACTATCAACAGCAATTTTCCCTGCACCTAAAGTCCGAGCAAAACCTTCGGCCATTTGCGATCGCCGAGAATTTTTCTTACAAACAAACATCACCTTTTTCATCACTAATTACCCACAGCAAGACTTACTTACACCCTGGCCCACAGCCACATTTTTTTCCGGTGCTGTATCTGCTACCTTCACCACAAACACCTCCCAACGGTTACCATCTGGATCTGTTACCCAAACTTTATCTTGCAAAGCGTAGCAACAATCAGTATTATCTTCAGTAAATAATGCCAATCCCGCGTCTGTAAATCGCTGTATCGCTGCTTGTACTTCTTGCGTACTTTCAACTTGTATTCCCAAATGAGATAATGCACCGCCAGACTGCACGTTATTTGTTAAATTCAAAGTTAAATTTAACCCTGGATTCGCAATATCAAATTTAGCGTAGTCAACCTTATATTTAACAGGTTCCACACCAAACATTGCCCGATAAAAAGCTACAGATTTTTCAATATTAGTCACATTCAAAGCTACATGAGTTTTTAAAGTTGCCATCAATTTTGCTCCTTTATTCTTGGAAATCGCGAAATCCATAAGAAAGCTGTCGATATACTATCACTGCTAATTGCGCTCCTAAAATAGGCGCAACCCAATAAACCCAATGATGCTGCCAAATTCCTCCCACTAAAGCCGGGCCAAAGGAACGCGCCGGATTCATACTTGCACCGGTAATCGGCCCCATAAATGCTGCTTCCATTCCCACCGTCAACCCAATGGCTAACCCTGCAAAACCAATATGGGCGCGTCGGTCTAATCCCGAACCCAAAATGACAAACATCAAAATAAAGGTGAGAACAAATTCCAATACCAAAGATTGCAACCAATTGCCATTTAGCGGTATCGTCGCCCCCAAATTGGCAACTCGCCCCAAACTAATTAATAGTAAACTTGAAGCGGCGATCGCCCCCATCAACTGTCCTAAAATATACGGCAAAACTCGCTTTTTCGAGAAAAATCCACTACTCCAAAATGCTAACGTTACCGCCGGATTAAAGTGTGCATCGCTAATGTGCCCCAAAGAATAAATCAACGCTGCAACAACAGCACCAAAGACAAAACTGATACCAATATGTGTAATTGCACCTTGGCTGAGGTAGTTCACCATCACAGCACCAGTACCCGCAAACACTAAAATAAAAGTGCCAATTCCCTCTGCTAAAGCCTCTCGCCAGCAAGACACCAGCGATTTACTTAGCCAAATCTGCAAACTTGACTCCATGCCCCTTGCAGGCATATCAACGTCCTACATTTCAAAAAAAGTTGATGCGTTAGATATTATTTCAAAAAAAGTTGATATGTCAAGTATTTAGCTTTGCATAAGTTTTGTAGGGAATTTTTCGATAAAAACTCTGCGTACCTTGGCGCTGACTTGGCGTTACTCTGCGTTTCAAAACGCTACACTAATCACAGCAGGGACGTACAGATGAAATTACCCTATTAAGGCTAAAACCTGCCAAATATTCTTCTAAAAGACTAAACTGTGGCAAATTCAAACTGTAATAAATCCAACGTCCTTCCTGACGGGAGTTAACTAAGCCAGCTTCCTTGAGGGTTTTCAGATGAAAGCTTAATTTCGACTGACTTACCCCCAAGGCTTCGCACAGATCGCACACACATAATTCTCGCTGTCGTAACAATTCCAACACACTAATCCTCAGTGGTTCGGAAAGGGCGTGAAAGCCCGCAGCAATTAAATGAGGAAAAGTGGCAGCGGGAGTTTGCATGAATTAGGTTTTGATAATCAAGGAAGAATTCTTTTCACGTGAGAATAGGCAAGTATTTTTTCATCTAATCAACTAACGAGAACGACGATCGCTTTTTAAGCAGAGACTACAGCTTCCGGTTGATAGCGGATACCAGCTTGCTTCAAGCGATGTAAAGCTTCACCCAAGCGATCGCAATCTGCAATCAAACTAATTCTCACATATCCTTCACCGGCAACCCCAAAGGCATTACCAGGGGTAACCACAACGCCAGTTTGCTGCAACACATTCAACGCAAAATCTGTAGAACCCATCCCTACAGGACATTTCACCCACAGATACATCGTCGCCTTGGTTTTAGGAATATCCCAACCCAATTGCCCTAATCCTTCAATGAGGAAATCACGGCGGGTGCGGTAGCGTTGTTGTACTTCATGCAAATACACATCTGGTAGTTGCAAAGCGGTTTCGGCTGCTGTTTGTAAGGCGGCAAAAATGCCGTAATCCAAGTTAGTTTTCAGTGTCCGCAAACCTTGGATGACATGGTGGTTACCCACCACAAAGCCGACGCGCCAACCAGCCATATTGTAAGTTTTGGATAAGGTGTGAAATTCCACACCAATTTCCTTCGCACCGGGAATTTCTAACAAGCTAGTGGGTTGATAACCATCAAAGGCTAACTCGGCATAACACAAATCGTGTACCAGCAGAATTTCATATTTGCGGGCAAAGGCGACGATTTCTTCAAAGAATTCGCGGGGGGCGGTGGCGGCGGTGGGATTGCTGGGATAGTTGAAATAGAGGATTTTGGCTTTTCGGGCAACCTCATCGGGAATGGCGGCTAAATCGATTAACCAATCATTTTCGGGTTTCAAAATCAAGCTATGAACTTGACCGCCAGCAATGACGGGGCCGCGAAAATGGGCGGGATAGGCAGGAGAAGGAACTAGAACTACATCGCCTGGGTTGATGTAAGCGATCGCTAAATGTGCTAATCCTTCTTTAGAACCGAGTAGCGGTAAAGCTTCGCTATCAGGGTCAAGAATGACATCATAACGCCGACGATACCAATTAGTAATCGCTCGGCGGAAACTTGCAGTGCCTTCAAAGGGAGGATAACCGTGATTGGCGGGATTTTGCAAAGCGGCCATTGCCGCTTCTACCACCGGTTGTGGTGTTGCACCATCGGGGTTTCCCATGCCCAAATCAATTAAATCTAAGCCTTGTTCCCGTGCTTTAGCTTTTAGTTCATCTAAACGGGCAAATACATAAGGCGGTAATTTTTGTATGCGTTCTGCTGGCACTATCCAATTTAAACTCATGCTTCAACCTCGTCACTCATTCCCTTGGGCGAAACTCGATTCATCGTATCTCTACTATCTATAGGTGCAGTGGTAGAAACCATTGCCGCCATCAACTGTTCCAATGCGACTTTAAAAGGTAGTCGATGGATGTCAGAATTAGGAGCTAGGGCAATTTCGGCGGCTGTTTGTAACTCACCTAGTGTAATATTGCCCAATCCCAAATCACTTAATTTCTGGGGTAGTCCAATTTCTGCGTAGAACTTTAACAACTGTTGGCGCGCCGATGCTGCTAGTTGATTGTTTTGTAGCATTTCTTCTAAACGCAGTTGCACCAGAATTCCCAAAGCAACTTTTTCGCCGTGAATACTGCCGTGTCCCGAAATGTGCGTTAAACCATTATGCACTGCATGGGCGGCAACAGTACGACACTGCGCTCCTCCTAATCCGCCAACTACGCCAGCAAGTAACACACTGGCGTCTACAACTTCTCGCCAAACTTCACTACCTGGTTCTTGGAGGGCGGCGGCTGACTTTTGCAAGAGAATATCTCGCAAAACTCGTGCTTGTTGGAGGGCGGCGATAATTAAAGTGTCTTGTAAATGCCCGCTACTAACTGAGGCTTCGTACCACTTAGCGATCGCATCACCAATGCCAGCGATTAAAGTACGTTGCGGTGCTGTTTTAATCAAATCATAATCGAGTATCAATAAATCCGGACAACGAGACAGCGCCACATCATAAAGAAATGCCCCGTCTTCTGAATAAACATTCGACAGGGCACTCCAAGCTGCACAGGTAGCCGCAGAAGTGGGAATCGTCACCACTGGTAGCTGTAATTGTTGCGCGACTAATTTCGCTGTATCCAAAGCTTTGCCGCCACCAACACCGATAATCACATCAGCTTTATGTTCTTTGGCTGCCTTGCGTAAACTTTTCAAACTTGCTTCGCAGCAATCTGGACTATACGAAGCTTGGGCAGTCTGTAACTGTTGGGTTTCTAAAATCGGTTGCAGATTTTCTTGGCTGATGGCAAGAGTGCGTTCTCCTGCCACAATCAAAGGACGATTTCCCAAACCAATGATTTCTGCTGCGGCGGCTGGCAACACACCAGAACCACGGATTACTTTTGCTGGGGCAATTGTCAGGGTAAATAACGAACTAGAAGTTTGAGTAGACAAAGAAGGTTGAGTAGAAAATTGATTAGACATATAAACTAGTGTGCCAAAACTTTGATATTTCTTAACCAAATTGACTTTTCCTGAGGGATACTTGTTGCCAGCTTTAAAGATGACGACAAATTTTACACCCCTTCAACTGGATTTTAGCCGAGCCATGAAATAGCAAAGCCCGTTGCCCACCGTTTAAGTAATTTGACGACATTGCTTGAATCTATGCTGCTCATCGATCTAAAATTCGGAACTATCAAAGTTTTGAACAACCGTATAATTAAATAACATTAGCACTCTTAGATTCCCAAAAAAAGCGTAGTTTACCGCCGCAGGCATCGCTAAGTGGGGTTTTCTTCGTAGTCCTACCATTCAAGCAATTGCAGCTACAGAATATATCAACTAGGGGCGTAGATTTGTACGTCCTACAGCCAATTCATTTGCTGCAAATATTTTTGCAAATAGCAAAATCGGTAACTAGGAAAACAACTGACAGATCGCAATTGCCAGTACCCATTACCCGCACGCTAATTAATTTTTGCTTACAGTCTAACCGCTAAAGTGTGAATATCTTAATGTGAACCACATACATCAACCGCTACGCAGTATGGTGTAGGCTTCCCAATTCAACGGCAACTACCTCCAGGACTCTATAATCCTATCGGTCTTACATTGCCTCCAAGGGCAGGAGTCCTGATTCCCAAGACCCATAACTTTCCTTGCAACCTGTACCTATTAGCTTGGTTTTCGCTTACGGCAGTGAGGGTCAAGATGGTTCAAGTTTACCACAACAGTTTGCTCGTTTCGTCGCTGTTACCCTCCCTCGTGCTTCCCTTCGGAACGCTACGCGAACGCACATTAGTCGAGGAACGCTTGTATAAAGTATCGGTAAATACAAAATAAATCATGTCATCCTGGTAACAAGCATTGGAAATGGGGCATAGGGCAAAACCCTTCGGGTAAAGATAGGGGAAAAGGGGAAAGGGAAAAGGTTAAAGGTTAAAGGAGGGGTCTTTGCTTCTTCCTATGACTTTGCCCCTTGCCCTTTGCCCCTTTCCCTTTTCCCCATCTCCTCATCTCCCCTTAAGCCTTCGATTTCGGCAATTGGGCGAATTTGTCTTGATAAATTTCCACTTGTACTGAGGAGTTGTCACGAGAAATTAGCGATCGCTTGACTTGACCCAAGTAAACTGGGACAGAAATCCCTGGTTCTGGGTGCAGAATGGTACGGGCGCGGACTGTTAGCTTGTCGTCTTGGAGTGTACCCGAACGACCATAGGAATAAAGATTGCTGGCTGCTTGACGTAAGGTTGCATCTAATTCTGTGGGAGAAATTTGGGGTGACACCGCGATCGTCGCTTGTGTTGAGCCATTATCATAAACTAGACTGTAGCGCACTGCTCCGGGAATCACAGTACGACTCAAGGGGACTATGGACAGTGCAAATAAACCAGCTGTTAGCACCACCATAAAGCCAGTTGTACCCACCAACCGAAAGCGGATGCCCCATTTGAGAACAAAACCCAACACTGCTAAAGCAGCGAATACCAAGGTGGCGATACCAGACCATTGGGTGTATTGAAAAAAGTCAGCTGTTGTGAGCATAAGGTTAGTTACTGAGGCGTCTTTCTTTTCGTTACCGACAACACCATTTTACTGATACATAGGCCAAACAGGACATTGGGCATCGGGCATAAAAAAGTCAAAAGTTCTTTAATGCGTGAATGCATGAATTTTAAATCAAGATAATTCAAGCCATAGATAGCTGATTTTTTTCAAAAATACTGTTAGCGAATTAGTTACATAGTCTGCACAACTTTTTGCTATTTCAACAGATTTAGAGACGTCGCAATTGCTAGTCTCTACCAACGATTTGCATTTTTACTTAGGCGAGTATTTTTTTTACTAAATATTTAAAACAATCAGAAAATAATTTAATGTGGAAATTCCAATTTTCTTGCTGAAAAATAAACATACAAAAGGGCATCTACAAGAGATGCCCGTCATGCAGGAAAACCCCAAAGGGTTATTCCTACACCTTCCCAACAATCAGCAACAGTGACTAATTAGGTTTTAGTCACACTCACAGTCACAGACGTGAATATAGTTATGTTATTAACTTCAACCTTTATATGTCCCCAGTGCATACACTGAAAAACAATAAAGAAACTTTTATTTAAAAATATTCAATTTGTAGGTTGGTGGGAAAATAATACAACTACTGCACTATAAATAACTATAACTGACACACTCTCAGAGCTTTTTTATTACCCAGTCCCTAATGCCCAATCGCCAGTCGCCATTTCAATTAGATGCAAGCTTTTCTTGTTGCTTATAGTGATTTACTACTCCACAAGTAGCAGCCAAAATTAACCATGAAAGAGTATTCAAACGAAAATCAAAGAGGGTTACGTCTACAGTATTTAATAAAATCCACCCCACAACGGTGAGAAGATAACTGAAAATTAGTAATCTATCTCCTGTATCTATGTGTTTAGAATTTCGCAGTAATTGGACTCCTGTAATCAAAATGCAACCAAGTAAACTGCAAAATACAAAAGTAGCAATAAAACCAGTTTCAGCAGATAACATTAAAAACAAGTTATGGGGATGACCCAACTTAATTTGCATCTGTGCTTTGTAAAGCGCAGTAAAACTACGTAAGCCCCACCCCGTCCAAGGATGTTGCCAAGCTAAAGACCAGGCGAACTCCCACTGAGTTTTTCGCATCAAAGCCACTGGTCTATCTGGATACAAATCGTCGTTTAACCTTGCCCAAAAGAAAGCAGGAACGTACTGGCGAAAAAACTGAGCGATCGCTGAGGGAGCAAAAGCCGCTAAAAGTACGCTGGTGACGATACCGACAACCCCACCTACAAGAATCCGCCAACCCTGATACAGTGCGTAAGCTAAACAGGTAAAAATAGCGATCGCCCATCCATTACGCGAATTGGTAAAAATCAAGGTGATGAAATTCATAATCACCACGATGGTTAGGAAGATAAAGGGGAGTGAGGAGTGGTGAGATGTAGCTTTATCTTCTCTTTGGGAGACGCTAGCGCGAACTCGCAGGGTGGCAGACAAGGAGAGAAGTCTGAGCGGAGGTTTCCTCCGCTCAGAACTTTGGAGAGAAAAATGGCTACCTTGTCTTCCTTGCCTCCCCATGCCCAATTTCCATTGCTCCAGCCACAACCCTAGACTGACGATGAACACTATTACTAAGTAAGCTGCAAAGGTGTTGGCGTGCAAGAATAATGAAGCTATGCGCCCTGGTGGATTTCCTCCTGGTGCGATCGTCCATTCCAAGACAATCCACAAAATTTTTAACTTAAAATTCCAGCCTAAAAATAATTGTCCCAAACCGAGAATCGTCACTGGCATTGAACCTATCACCAAAGCCCAAGCCATTTGCCGCAATTGGAAAGTTGTTTGAATCAGGGTGCTGAAAGCGGCGAAAACGAGAAAAAATGGTAAAAAATTAAATAAGCCGAGGAAGGCTTCTATTTTGTTTTCGGCAAAGCCACAACTAACTATTAGCAACAGACTTAAAAGGGCAAATCCCCAATTGAGGGGGCGGCGGCTAATTTGGCGGTATTGTTTCATCCAAGTGATGAATGATACCAAAACTACAGTCACAGCCCCCACAAAAGGACTTAACGGGTAGATTAACAGTGCTAATAAAGAGTAGTTCCAACGGCAGTTGAAATGGTAAAAAGCTTTATTCAAGCTGGCTCCCAACATTCAGCGCGAGTGAGACGAATTTGAGCTAAGGCGAAAATAGTGGGGATGATGCGACCATAGTTAGTAGCGATCGCTCTCCATCCCAAGTCCGCAAAAAACCAAGCCCACATCATTGGCCCAATCACGGTAAACATGGTGCGAACTGCTCCATAACGAGCTGCACTCACCGTCATACCACGTCTGGCCATTTGCATAGTTACATAGCTTTGAAACTGAGTTGTTGCAGCTTCCGTGCCTTTAATGGCCGCTTGTTTGGCTACTTCGTAGGTGGCAAGGTGTATGGCAAATTGACGGGCAATTTGCTTGAGTACAACTGGTTGGAGGATGGAAGTAACAACCAACGCACTACCGCCTTTAAAAAGTAGCCCCAAGGGATCGCGTTGCAATAAAAGTGGTAAAGGTTGTTTTAAATCTGATTTGATAAGCTGACGCTGTATCCGTAGAGTCAATTTTTGTTTTTCTTGTTCTGGCAATTTTTTCCACACCTGTCCTAGCAGATGTAAAAATACTTCTGCTTCTAAATCAACGGTTGTCAATTGATTAGAATAAGGAATTTTTAGATACTTGCATACTTGAACGAGTGCTTGTCGGTAAGTTACTTGGTCTGTGCGTCCCCGCAATACTGTAATCCCATCTGCCGCCAAAAAGCGGAAGCGACCTTCTAGTGCATCTAGCCAAGCTTTACGGTCTTGGCTTTGCACTTCGATGGGTTCGGGTGTATGAACGTAGTCTAGGGGATTGAACTTACGACTAAATAAAATTGCCGTTAAGTCTTGTAGTTCTTCCTCAGTCGCTAACTCTAGCGCCGCCCTCATCTCATCCAATTTTGCTTCCTCCTTTCCGTGCAGCTTTTCTGTACCTTATTCTACTATTAGCTTTCAGCAGTCATTAGTAGTAATTTTCTCGTTTGTCATTTGATGATAACTAACGATTGAGAGATAAGTCTCTTGCCTGGTTACCTTTCTGGTGCAAAGACACTAGTTATAGCTTGCTTCTATGAAGGATTACTAACTATGACAACTTTAAAAGATTCATACCTGAATGAGGACTTACGCAAAAATAACGTAATTTGGTCAATACAGGGGGTGGGTTGACACTCCCTCTGACATTGGGATTGCTTGCCTACACTACGTTCCAGTCGCAATGACAAAATAGTACTTGCGTAATTCCTCACAACATAATTTCATCATTACGAGCGATCGCGTAGTAATCCCAAATAATTTGTGAAATATTACGTGTTAGGGTCATTGACAGTCAACAGCCAACAGTCAACACCGATATTGTTCAAAACTGAAATAGCATTGCTATATATGAGTCCTAGACTTTCTACTACTCACCTTTCCATCTCAGTAGTAGTTTAAATACTTAGAGGACTCACACCAAATAATTGAAAGAACGTATACGCAAAGTTCTCACCATTGGTGTCAACTCAAGCTCAAACGCTTATTCCCTCCCCGAAGTTCGGGGCGGTTTTGCGTCAGCAAAGCCGGGGTGGGGTAACGCCAAGCATGATGGTAAGTTAGTAAATTCAAAATCGCGTTTTTACAAGGGTTTTACCTTAAGTTGACACCAATGAGTTCTCACTCCCAACTGCCAGCACAACTGACTATCTTTGACTCCAACTTAGTATTAGTCACTTTTTCAGATAATGTGAACTTTTTAAACGTTTTTACTCAATTATTTCATCTGTCGCTAGACTGATTTGACAGTCTAGCAGTTGAGTATTTTCCAGTTTAATACAACTAGTGTGCAACGAATAAATTCTGTCTATGAAACAGTAAATTGTCTAGCAAACCTAAAAGTAATCTTAATTACCAAAAATGTTAAATTGAACTAAAAATTTATAACCAAGGCAAGTTGCCTTGTCCTCATAATCTTGATCCCTCAAAATTTATGCTGCGTTTTATGTAGATTTCTGCCAAAAAGACATAATTTTGAAATAATAAGTATTATAAATATAAAATATCGTAGTTTCTCAATCTATCCCGTGCTTGTTTGATACAAAATACTTGGAAATAAGTATAAGCTTTAACTCAAATCAGCACAGTAGAATGTTTGATATTCTACCTTCATAAAAGGCTAACTTCAGAGTCTATTGCATCTATCAGTTGAATCATTTATAACTGATCGTCATGGCAACTTTACATCTAAAAAAGTTGTTTACTTAATTAATCTTTCACTGAATTAAAAAAGGAGTTTAAAAAAATTATGAAAACTGTAGTTAATTTGACTCAGCAATCAGTAATAGGAGAGATTGAAAGCGTTTTGGATACATATCCATATCATCCATATCAGCAAGCCTTTGCAATTCCTGACTTGCGCCAAGAGTTAATTGCTTTCGTCCTCAACCGCATTCCCTCTTTTTACAGTGTCATATCTGACGGAAATATTCCCCTAGCTGAAGCTGAACAAGAAAGCTTGCTAAACTATCAGTTGCCTCGTAAACGCTTAGAACAGCAACTACATTTACAAAATTTAATTCACCAAGGTATTTGCTCAATCGTTCAAGAAAAGTCAGATTGGATTAGCCATCACCTTTGTGAAATAGTTCAACCTGGTTGTGAACCTTCTCATTGGTTTGGCTAATAGGCCTGACGTATAGCTAGCGGGTGTGGGGACTGATGACTGATGACTGTTGACTGATGACTGTTGACTGTTGACTGATGAGTGGAGAGTTATTATTCTCCCCTACCCCAGCACAGACCTACCCCATCTCCCTTGTCTCCTTGTCTCCTTGTCTCCCACCCTGCGGAAAGCTAAAGCTACATCTCCCCAATTCCCAATCATTACTAAATTATTTAGATCAAAGCTTAAGTATATTGTTCTTGACGTGTAAACTTTGACAAATAGTATGTTTAAAGGACATTGCCAGAACATGAAAAAAATAACTGCTGTGATGCTAGTAAGTATAACTATGACTGTGGGGATGGAAGGGTTGAGACCTAAAGTCGCTAATGCCCAATTATTTTATCCACCAGCGAGCGATCGCCATTCATTAATGGTAATGGGTCAAGGGCTAGTAAGAGTGCCAGCGGATACAGCGGATATTGAATTGGTATTCAGTAATAAAGATAGTAATGAAGAGTTACAAACGCAACCATCAACACTATCCCAAGTCCCTGGGAGAACTTTATCAGTTCTCTCATTAAATGGCAAAACATCAATCGGACAAAATCCACTTACACCTGCTTTAGAAAACAAACAATCCTTAACTAAAGCAACTCTCCAGCCAATAGTTAATAGCTTAATTGCCAATGGAATCAGTGCTGATAAAATTCAAGTAAAAGTTAACAATAGTTCCAGTGAAAATAATGCCAAAATATTAGTGAGAGTGGAAAAACCAACCCGCGATCGCATTCAGGAAATTGTTGGTACAGCGAATCAAGCAAGCAGCAAAATTGAAAACTTAAGTATCAATAACGTCGGCGTCGAATATGCAGTTAATGATTGCCAAGCTTTGCAAAATTCTGTTTATCAATCAGCAATCAAAGATGCTCAAAGTCGCGCTCAGGCTTTAGCAAGTGCTATGGGTGTTAAACTTGGTGCGGCTTCTGTAGCCGAGCCATTTTACACCTTATTCTATCCTTCGTGTAATTCCAAATCTGGAGTTACTTTACCGTCTTTTGCTAGTTTTTTATTGACACCAACTTACGATCCTGATGCTCCAGCAGAAGTAGAGATGAAAAAGGATATTTATGTAACATTTACAGTTAAATAAGTATTTTTATGAACTACGATCGCATTGAAGTTAGCCTTAAAGGTGAAAGTGCGATCGTTTAACTATTTTAGATTTTCAATGTACAGTTACAGTTGAACTATTATAATACTAATAAATTTAGCAAATAAATGTGAAAAATGTCAAAAATTAAAGTTGAAATTCAACTATCTTACGATGACTTATTAA
>Ga0314812_100140_pt1 | contig 12317 bp, 9 predicted proteins | sample STEome_9_FD_202336 | JGI IMG/M metagenome (GOLD analysis project Ga0314812, IMG submission 202336) | Metatranscriptome of soil surface biofilm microbial communities from soil inoculated with nitrogen-fixing consortium DG1, State College... ...
CATAGATAACTTGCCGTTCTCATCTTTTCAATTGATTTTTTTGTAGATCACTTTACTAGTAAGCCATATTATGGTAATTGAGTGGTGAAAATACGTTGCAATGGTGTTTTTAATTTAAAGGTCAATAGGGACGATCTCGCAAAAACAAATTTTCTAACGTGCTTATTAAATTGTTTAAAGTTATGTAGCCTTTTGATTACGGCCTATCAAGCACTGCGGTAAACTATGCGTTGATTATGATTCTTTCGCAGAGAAGAACACTCGAAAGGAGCCGTTTTTTCAATGTCTCATACCGTAAAAATCTACGATACCTGCATTGGCTGCACCCAATGCGTCCGCGCTTGCCCCACTGACGTACTGGAGATGGTTCCTTGGGATGGCTGCAAGGCTGCTCAAATTGCCTCTTCACCCCGTACAGAAGACTGTGTAGGCTGTAAGCGTTGCGAAACTGCTTGCCCCACAGACTTTTTGAGCATTCGGGTTTACCTGGGTGCTGAAACAACTCGCAGTATGGGTCTGGCTTACTAAAAACCTCGTGCAGAGTGCTGAGTACCTGATGCTGAGATACAAACTAGGAAATTACGAAAATAATTTCTTGATTCCTCACTCAGGATTTGGAACTCAGCACTCAAGACTCCTGTAGTGTTCAATAGCAACTACTTTTACCATTGTCAGGAAGCCAGTGCAGTCCTTTGTTCTGCAAAAGTGCAACTGGTGTTGGGTACTGCCCGCCTTACAAAATCGTAATTTTAGAATGGGGATAAAATCTCTGGGTATTTAAATCCTATAAGCCACTTTTGTACCGTCCAATCCAAAGCCCAGAATCTATAACAATACCTAGTGGCATAGAGGGAGCAAATAGCCCCCTTTTTTCTTTGGTAATTTTTAATTAGTTGTTGAGTGTTAACCGTCAACAGTTAACACTCAACAGTCAACGAAACTGAATTCTTAGCCATTTTTGTATCAGCCCTATCTTTGCAAAACACCCAGTTTGTGGTAACAACTATACTGGATGTAATCATCCTGAAAAAAAATGGTGTGAGCAATGTGCGGAATTGTTGGATATATAGGCACTCAAGCTGCAACAGATATTTTACTGGCTGGGCTGGAAAAACTAGAGTACAGGGGCTATGATTCCGCTGGAATCGCGACTATTTGGGAAGGTGAAGTTCATTGCGTGCGGGCTAAGGGCAAGCTGCATAACCTACGTTCTAAACTAGAACAAATGGAAACCCCTGCCCAAATTGGTATTGGTCATACTCGCTGGGCGACTCATGGTAAACCAGAAGAATACAACGCCCATCCCCACATGGACACTGCTATGCGAGTGGCGGTGGTACAAAATGGGATTATCGAAAATTACCGCGAGTTGCGGGAAGAACTCAAAGCAAAAGGACACGTTTTTCGTTCGGAAACAGATACCGAAGTTATCCCCCACCTCATCGCCGAAATTTTAAAGAATTTTTCTCCTTCATCTTCCTCATCTGATTTTCTAGAAGCAGTTAGTCAAGCTGTTAACCGCTTAGAAGGGGCATTTGCACTAGCGGTGGTTTGTGCTGATTATCCTGATGAATTGATTGTTGTTCGCCAACAAGCGCCTTTAGTGATTGGTTTTGGTCAAGGGGAGTTCTTTTGTGCTTCCGACACACCAGCCATCGTTGCCTACACTCGTGCGGTGTTACCTTTAGAAAATGGCGAAATTGCCCGCCTCACACCATTGGGCGTTGAAATTTATAATTTCGCTGGCCATAGGCTCAAAAAGCAACCACGACTACTCAACTTGAATCCCACGATGGTGGAAAAACAGGGATTCAAACACTTCATGCTCAAGGAAATTCACGAGCAACCGGGGGTAGTAAGAGCTAGTTTAGAAGCTTATTTTAATAATGTAGAGGCAAATGGGCGATCGCCAATTAATCTGAGGTTACCTGAAAATTTATACACAGATTTAGAACAAATTCACATCGTTGCTTGTGGTACAAGTTGGCACGCGGCATTAATTGGTAAATATTTAATCGAACAACTTGCAGGAATTTCTACTCAAGTGCATTACGCTTCTGAGTATCGCTATGCACCGTCACCATTGACATCCAATACTTTGATTATTGGCGTTACTCAATCAGGAGAAACGGCTGATACCTTAGCAGCTTTGACCATGGAAAAAGAACGCCGCCAGGATAAAGAAGCTAAATATGAAGCACGACTTTTAGGTATTACTAATCGTCCAGAAAGTAGCCTTGGTCATTTAGTACCAAATATCATCAGTACCTTAGCCGGAATTGAAATTGGCGTAGCGGCGACAAAAACTTTTACCGCTCAATTAATGGCGTTTTATGCATTGGCATTAGATTTAGCAGCTCATCGGCAGACAGCTTCTAAAGAAACTTTAGAGAAAATTATTAATGGTTTGCGAGAAATTCCTAAAGACATTGAATCAACATTAGAAAGTCAAGAACGTTTAACTGAACAGCTGGCACATGAATTTGCTGAAACCCAAGATTTCATTTTTGTCGGCAGAGGAATTAACTTTCCCATTGCTTTAGAGGGAGCATTAAAATTAAAAGAAATTAGTTATATTCACGCCGAAGGATATCCAGCCGGCGAGATGAAACACGGCCCCATTGCATTATTAGATGCGAAAGTTCCAGTAGTGGCGATCGCAGTTCCTGGTAGTGTATATGAAAAGGTAATTTCCAATGCCCAAGAAGCCAAAGCCAGAGATTCTCGCTTAATTGGTGTCACTCCCGTAAAAGATGGCGAAGCAGGGGAAATCTTTAACGATTTACTTCCTGTCTCCCATATAGAAGAATTACTTTCTCCCCTACTCACAGTTGTACCTTTGCAACTATTGGCTTATCACATCGCTGCCCGTCGCGGTTTGGATGTCGATCAGCCAAGAAATTTGGCCAAGTCTGTAACGGTAGAATAGTCTATTAATAGAGGTAGTAGCGATTAAACGCTACTACAAGCCAATGTGCAATTCCTCATAATTTTTTGAGGACTACCTCAAAAAAACCTTTGTTGTAGTCATTGTAAAAATGAGCTAGTCTAGCTAATCGGGCTATATATGGTAAGAAGAGGAAGTAAATGGTTAGCAGCATCTCTACAGTAGATCTGTTTTGTGGTGCTGGAGGACTAACTCATGGGTTTGAGCAAGCAGGTCTTCCAGTCAAAGCTGGATATGATATTGATCCAGCTTGTAAATTTCCATACGAACACAATAATAAAGCAAAATTTATACTGCAAGATGTAGAATATCTTAGCGGTTCTGATCTGGCAAAGCATTTTTCTGGCAGTAGCATTAGAGTTTTAGCAGGATGTGCCCCTTGTCAACCATTTTCAAGTTATTCAAGACGTTATAACGATAAAGAATCAAAGTGGAAGCTATGCGGTGATTTTGCTCGTCTGGTAGAAGAATGTGAACCAGAGATTATTTCAATGGAAAATGTGCTTCAGTTAAAACACCATCCAGTATTTCATGAATTTATCGATAAATTAGAAAATTTAAACTATTTTTTGGAATATTATGAAGTTAACTGTTTAGATTATGGAATCCCTCAATCTCGAAAGCGATTAGTTTTACTGGCTTCAAAATTTGGCAAAGTTAACTTAATTCCACCAACACATGATGCAGAGAGATACGAAACTGTAAGAAAAGCTATTGAACATCTTGAACCACTTTCTGCCGGTCAAAAATCTCAGATAGATCGACTCCATGTATGCAGTAAGCTATCTAATCTGAATCTTTGTCGTATTCGCGCTTCAAAACCCGGAGGAACTTGGCGAGATTGGCCTAGAGAATTAATTGCAGAATGCCACACCAAAAAGAGTGGTAAAACTTATCCTGGGGTATATGGTCGGATGGAATGGGATAGACCTAGCCCGACTATCACTACACAGTGTTTTGGATTTGGTAACGGTCGTTTTGGACATCCTGAACAAGATAGAGCTATATCTCTTAGGGAAGCAGCATTACTACAAAGTTTTCCAGCAAATTACGAGTTTGTCGCCCCCAATGAGGCTTTAGGGTTAAGTCATATAGGGCGATTGATTGGAAATGCTGTTCCTGTTAAACTAGGCGAAGTTATCGCCCAAAGCATATTAAATCATCTTGAAGTTGTCCGTTAAGGATTTCCTCTAATAGATAAATCCAAATAGTCCTTATTAACTAAATACTGTTCAATATTTTGTAGAATTTCTCTCAAATATCTAATCACTTTACTCTTAAGCTTTAAAAGCTCATCAGCAGTTTTGTCTCGTCCTACCTCTGCAAAAGATTTAAAGCCATGTGCCAAAAGATTTCTGTTTGTTTTAATAGTTACTAAATCACTTCCATGTGCTGTTTTAACATAGTCAGTTGTATGTGAAAATCCATACTCATCCGCCGTAGTTCTGATTAGTTTTCCATCAATATTGCCTGAGAATAAATTTTCTTTATCAAATCCAGCAGTAATAATATCAATAGAGATAGCTGTGATGCTCGAAAATATTTTATCAGGATTTCGTTTTTTGAGGTTTTGAAGGACTATTTTCTTAAGTTCAGGTCTAATTTGATCGTAGGAAACCCCTTTACTGCTAAGTTCACCAAATATTGTTTCGATAGCATTTCGCATTGTTGCTTCCACTAGGTTATAGAGCAATAAAAACCCACTTGCCTTCAAAGTTTTTATTAATTCAGAATCAATTTCTCTAATTTTTTGGTTTCCTTGTTTACCTAGCATACTTAATTTAGTAGAGCCATCTTCTAATGTCTTTAAAAAAATAAAATATTTGCTTACTTCTTTAGAGCGTTCATTAAAATCCTGAAATAATGTACTGGTCATATTTTACCGAGAAGTTGATCGCGCACATACTCGATACGCCGAATTACTTTTGGTCTGGAGTTACTTGCATCTGATGTGGTGTAATCCTTAAATTCTGGTGAGTCAAGCCAATTCATTGATTTAGGTTTAAGATTGCTTTTTTCTCTTAGAGCAAGTGCAACACCTACGGAAATTGCCTCAAATCTAATTCTTGGTGTTCTTACATGTCCTTCTTTTTTGCTAAATCCATTTGGCAAATATTGTTCAACAAAATTTAACATTGCGTGAAATTCATTTTGCATAGCTTCTCTGTCTATTCCACTATGGTTATGTTTCTCTAAATATTCATTCAGAAAAAGATTAACGCGTCTTTCAAATTTATTGTAGTTATCTAGGTATGCGAAGAAACGTAACACAAATTCCTCTGGTTCGCGTTTATTAATAAGTGCTTCTGAGAATGGACATAGCTTGCGAAATTTAGGATCTTTAGCTAGTTCTTCAAGAAGATTAACAAATGGGCCTGGAGATATACCTCTACGCTTTTCCATGTCGTTTAGTTCGACACTACCTGTATTGATGCGTTCAAACAGATCCCTTCTTGTTTCTTCATCAGCTTTATCCGTTAGTACAATCATCCGAATAGTTGCCCGATTGAAGCGTCTTCTTCGTGCCAGTGGTAAATCTTTAAATTTAAAGTCGTTAAGTTTTTGTAGTTTGTCTAGCTCACAAAGCTTTAATTCATTATTTATAAATCTGTCTAGTGTACGAATACGTTGAGTACCATCAACAATTTCTAATCGAGCTTCATCATCACTATCATCATCATCTTTTGGTCGTAAATCAGCAACAAAAATATATGGAATTGGTAGTCCTAGCATAATAGATTCAATAAACTTTGACTGTCGAGATTCTTCCCAAATCATCTCCCGTTGATAGTCTGGTATATACAACTCATTAATGTCCTCATTCAGCCCATCTCTATATTTTTGGACAAGTACTTCCACTGGATACTCTTTTGTATCATAATCAACTATTTTTTGTTTTTCACGAATTTCTACTTCTGCTGCTTCTCTTTGCTGATCTGTAATTTCTGGTTCTGGTGGTATATTTGGGGCTTTTGCCATCTTGCTCTCCAATTTGAATAGAGTAGATTTATCAGAGTAGGAAAAGCTTGAAAATTCATTCTATCACCTGGCATATTCACTCACCTACTCGCAATAACACTGGAGCGATCGCTAGTCAGATCCACAAAACAAATACCCAAGTGACGTAAAATTAAACTCCATCTGGCACTTGCGAAATCGTTAACATCCATGTGTTGCAACTACTTAGTACAAATCTTGACTGTCCGCCTAAACGATATTGCCCAGAAAACACTGCTGGAAGTTGCCCCAAATCTATCTGCAAGACTGAATAATAAATCTTACAGCAGTCAATTGGCGTAGTCGGTTGTCTGTATTCGGGATCTATAGTTCGTCATGTCGCTTTTACAAAAGATAACTAAGTTTGAAGAGAAACCACAACTGACTTTTGCTCTTTTATATGCTGCTGTTACTTGCCACTACTTTGTTTTGCGAACCTCTCGTCTTACATAAGCAAACAGAGTCATGGCATCCCATTGGGCTGTCCATTGTTTCTCACTGAAAAGTTGTACAAGTCGGTTTTTATCTGTGCGGCGAAGTAGAGATTGAGAAATTGGATAGTTAATATAAGTTGTTCGGCCTCCACGACCTCGATGTGCTGAAGGCATGAATCCACTGGACATTAACCAATTATTCCATTCGTGCCACAATGGTTCTTCATCTTTGATGCCACACTTCATACCCGGTGGGCGACCATCTTCTGATGTTGGCAACCCTAATATTGCTCGTAAACCCTTAAAGTAATTATCTTCTGAGATTTCCTCTTCATCTACCATATTATTGGCAGCTAATACCATTACACTCAAAAAAGCTACTCCTTTGGGTAAACCGGCTGCATTACGTCCTTGTAATTGTCCCAAATTAATTCGTCCTTCTATAATGACTGCTTCTCTGACCGCTCTACAGAAGTCATCAGCCCAATTGACATCTTCGGTTTTTTGATGGAATTTATGGCCAATTAGCTCTAAAATTTCATCCTCAACACTCAGATAGACTCTTTTACCTCGTTGCAAACCACTGGTAAAATATAATATAAGCGCTCTGTTCCACGCTATGTAATTTGCCATTGCTATTTTAAAAGACCTGCTCTTGCTCTTTAATATTTTTGTTTTCTCAACAAGCTATTGCAAACACTTCTGCTTTGTTTAGTAAAAGTATCATTCATAACTATAAAAGCAAACTCAAAATAATTTATACAGCAATTATACTTAAAGCTGGGTATGCGGCTATTGTGTTTATACGATATCCAATATTTATGATTGGAAAATGGCATACATTTTTACCGATCATACTTTGAGTACAATAGCTAAGGTTGATGTGGGGTAAAGCACAAAAAAGTAGCGTTATCGAGTACCGAAGATTGCCGTAATGCTAAGAATCTGACTTTTCACGGGATCTGGAAAATCTCTCTCCTTGTAGGCTATCCATTACCCGGATCTTTCTCAACATTTGCGAGAGTATTCACTCACGTTTCTTACAACCCTTATTCGTATGTTGTTAATTATCAATAAAAACCTAATTTTCGCGAGAATATTAAGAGCCAATTTGTCAAGTATTACCTCACACCTCAGTGTTTAAGATGCCTACAAAATAAACGTTTAAAGATTGTAAAGAAAGATGTGACTAATGGATAGCCTCTTAGGGAAGGAGGCTGGGGGGTTAGGTTTCACGTTGGTTTTTCCACATAACGTGAAAAGTCAGTGCTATGAATGGGTTTTGAGCAAGCTTTTAGGGAATTGTCCAGTTTATGGTCATAGGCTGCGATCGCGACTTTTTACTATAGCAGGAATTTTTAATTTAATTTTGATTGAATTTATTCAATAATTCTGAAAACCCTTTAATCATAAGGATTTTAAAAATTGTTTAACCGCTTTATTCAAGTTTTTTGCTGACAATTAAGGCTTATGTAGAGAGTGCGCTTAAATTGTTCAATCGAATTATTTGGTAGGTAACGATAGGTTCAAGCTCCGAGAGTAATAAATTGTTCAACCGAATTATTTCTCTACAGGTAAAGGGGAAAGGGGAAAGGTTTTAAATCCCTTTACCTTTCCCCAGCCTTCACCAAGCATTATTGAGTTGCCAGACTACTAGCGTTGTTCTTGGCTGTTAACCGTTAACTGTCAACGGTCAACAGTCAACAATCTAATGAAGTCAATATGCAATTTATACTGCTAGTGCGATCGCAATGAAAATATCTTGGTTTTCTCAATCTCTATTTTTAAAGCAAGTTTAATGAATCCGGTTCCCAGGAGAATTAAATTGATTGAAGTTCTCTTTGAGAATAAAGGCGATCGCAATACACTGCCCAGCTAGCGGCAAATAAACCAGTAATAGAAGTAGCGATAACTGCTGCAACACCCCATCCCACAGGCCCAAGCCAATCTGCAATTTCACAGACGATGGCTGTAGTAGTTTTGCTCACAATATAAGCTGTACCTGTGGCAGCAAAGGTAACTAAACCCAACTCTGCCAGCATTTCCAAAATTCCTTTACTAGATAAATCCTCATGAAAATAGATTTTCCAGATAGTGGTATACATAGCAACATCAGATGCCGTTAAGACAATTTGTTTGGGAATTTCTACACCAGGAGTTGGAGCAGCAGAGGCAGTACCATTGCCAATAGAATAAGTAGCGATCGCTAAAACAACTTCTAATCTTTTTTTGCCCAGGTTACTCACAGTTTGACCTCCTGTAAGAGTTGCATTTACATCACGAACTTGGTAGAGTCAGCTTTTTAACTAGGTTAACTGAATCTTGGGGAGTGGGGAGGGGGATGAGGGAGATGAGGAAGATAAGGGAGACAAGGGAGACAAGGAGAATAATTTATGACCAATGACTAATGACTAATAATTTCAGTCATATTCCGCTTTCAGGTAGAAGATTTTGCTCTAAAATTTATGTAATCGTTAAATACTGAATATTATATTTATTCACTATTCAATTTCTTTAACCCTAACAGAATGCCAGGCGCAGAAAAGTCTCAAAACCAGCTGGCTAGTGACAAGCTGCTGTATAGGCAAGTTAATAAAGAATCGAATTATTCGTTAGCAGTCAGTAAACAAGAGGGAACGATACTTTTGTTACCTGACGGCACAATTCAGGCTTGCAATGCTGCGGTTGAAAGCATTCTGGAAGTGACAACCGAGCAGTTTGTAGGACAAAATTTCCTCGAATCTAAATGGCAATTTGTTGATGAAAATGGCTCGCCTTTGCTGCGTGAGATTCACCCGGTGATGGTTGCTCTCAAGACAGGTAAACCTTGTTTGAATGTAGTGTGTGGGTTCTATAAACCTCACGATCGGTTAGTCTGGCTGTTATTATCTTCACAACCGCTCTTTCAAGTTACAGGAACTACACCCTACGCCATTGTCATCACTTTTTCAGATATTACTGAGTCTAAATACCTGGAAGCTGAAGATAAGTGTAATTGTGTTGAAGATACTAAAAAAATTTATGTAGAGGATTTTTCACGGCGTTGGGATAGTCAACGTCTGTTTCAACAAATTGCTGGCACTCTTCCAGGCATACTGTATATTTATGACATAATCGAGCAGCGAAATTGTTACGTTAATTACGAAATTACTGATTTTTGGGGCTATACACCAGAACAAATCCAAGCTATGGGAAGTGAGTTGTTTACTCAACTTATCCACCCTGACGATTTAGCTCGACTGCCTAGTTATCTAGAAAGATTTAATTCCGTGGCTGCGGGGGAAGTTCTCAGTTTTGAATACCGAATTCGCCATGCTAATGGTGAGTGGCGCTGGTTTTGTAGCTATGACACTGTATACGGCAGAACTGCTGAGGGATTAACACATCATCTTTTGGGAATCGCTTTCGATATTACAAACCGACGAGCCACAGAAATTTCTCTACGCCAAAGTAACGAAAGGTTTGAGCTAGCAGCCGCAGCAGTTAACAGTATGATTTATGACTGGGAGGTTCATAAAAATACTGTGGAAAGAACTCAGGGTTTAACTGACGTTTTTGGCTACAGCCAACAAGAAGCTAAACCTAACCTTGAGTGGTGGCAAGAACACATTCACCCAGAGGATCTACTAATGGTGAATGATGAGTTTATTACTAGTATGGCCATTGGCAATCGTTATAGTATCAAGTACCGAGTACGTCATAAGGATGGCCGCTATTTGTGGGTGCAAGATAAGGGATTTGCAGTGCGGGATGCAAATGGTCAGGTAGTCAGGGTAGTTGGTGCAAATACTGATATTACTGAACAGCAAGCTGCACTACACGATCGCCAACAAGCCGAGACAAAGCTACGAGAAAGTGAAGAACGGATTCGATTGGCAACTACCGCCGCTGAAGTTGGTATGTGGTTTTGGAATATCACTAGCAATGAGTTAATTTGGACAGAAAAATGTAAGCAACTGTTTGGACTATCCCCAGAAGCCGAAATTAATTTTCAGATTTTCCTCAACTGCGTACATCCAGAAGACCATCCAATCATCGAAGAAGCCATCAGCAATTCTATCGAACAAAAACTTGATTCTGATATTGAATACCGCAGTGTTTGGCCTGATGGCAGCATTCATTGGATTGATGCTAGATGTCGTGTGTTTTGCGACGCCGACGGCAAACCAATAAAATTGATGGGTACTGCCCAAGATATTACCAAGCGCAAACAGGCAGAAAATAATTTACTTCAGCGGGAAACTCAATTAAGACGGTTAGTTGATTCCAACATTATTGGCATTTTATTCGCTACTCCTGAGTACATTACTGACGCCAACGAAGCGTTTCTCGAAATGGTGGGTTATACGCGGGAGGAATTATTGGCTTTTAAGGTACGCAGACAAGACATCACCCCACCTGAATATCATGCCCTGGATGTCCAGAGTATGGAGCAACTGTTAGCGGTTGGGGTATTTAGTGCCTACGAAAAAGAATATATTCGCAAAGATGGTTCCCGCATTCCCATATTAATTGGTGGTGCAATGGTTACGCGATCGCCAATATCTTGGATTTGTTTTATTATTGACCTCACCCCCAGAAAGCAATTAGAAAAAGCACTCAGGCAACAAGCAGAAGAACTCAAACAAGCAAACCGCAATAAAGATGAGTTTCTGGCGATTCTTTCCCACGAATTGCGATCGCCCCTCAACCCTATTCTGGGGTGGTCATCCCTACTTAGAAGTCGCAAATTTGATGAAAATACTACCAATCGTGCCTTAGAAACCATCGAAAGAAATACACAATTGCAAATTCAATTAATTGATGAATTGCTTGATGTCTCTCGAATTATTCGCGGTAAACTAAATTTGACTTTTGCCCCTGTAAACCCGCTAGCTGTCATTGAGGCCGCATTAGAAACAGTCCGCTTAATTGCAGAAACCAAATCTATTCAAATCAAAACTCAGTTTGACACCAATGTCGGTAAAATTTCTGGTGATTTTTATCGCCTCCAGCAAGTTGTGGGAAATTTGCTCTCCAACGCCGTCAAATTTACTCCTACTCAAGGAACAGTGGAAGTTAGCCTTTCATTAACTCAAGATTTGACTTCCCAGTGGGCAGTAATTCAAGTTAAAGATACAGGTCAAGGTATTTCACCAGAATTTTTACCCCACGTATTTGAATATTTTCGTCAAGCCGATAGCAGCACAACCAGAAAATTTGGTGGGTTGGGACTGGGATTAGCAATAGTTCGCCATTTAGTGGAATTGCACGGTGGAACTGCCATCGCCGATAGCCCAGGAATTGGGTATGGAGCCATTTTTACCGTCAGACTACCTTTAATGAAAGAAATTACACCAGCAAGGGAAACTGGGGGAGTAGGGGGAGCAACGGAAAATTTTAACTTTTCAATATTGAATGGACTACGGGTATTAATTGTAGATGATGATGCAGATACTAGGGAGTTTGTCTCCTTCTTGCTACAACAAAATGGTGCGGTCATCGCTGCGGTTGCATCCGCAACTCAAGCCCTGGTTGCCATTGCTGAGAACGTACCTGATTTATTAATCAGCGATTTAGCAATGCCCGAAATAGATGGCTATGGTTTGATGAAACAGATTAGAGCAATGCCAAAACACCAGGGTGGGGAAATTTTGGCCATTGCTTTAACGGCTTATGTTGGAGAAAGCGATCGAGAGCGAGTTTTAAAAGTTGGTTTCGACAAACACGTCGCTAAACCAGTAAAACCACTTGAATTACTAACCTCAATTGCAGATTTGCTCAAGCAAAAATTGTAATATTTTAGTAACAGTAAAAAGTGAAGCGATCGCCAGGAAAAATACGCATGAAAACCACTGGTATTCATCATGTAGCAATAATTTGCTCTGACTACCATCGCTCGAAAAAATTTTATGTCGAAACTTTAGGTTTTACGATTATTGCAGAGACTTTTCGTGCAG
>Ga0314812_100142_pt1 | contig 12198 bp, 11 predicted proteins | sample STEome_9_FD_202336 | JGI IMG/M metagenome (GOLD analysis project Ga0314812, IMG submission 202336) | Metatranscriptome of soil surface biofilm microbial communities from soil inoculated with nitrogen-fixing consortium DG1, State College... ...
GATGGGGAGACTTGTACTGAGCGGAGCCGTTGGCGCAGCCTCTCGCAGAGAAGTATGGGGAGATGGGGAGATGGGGGAAAGGAAGTGTGCTTTTGGTGCTGTGGTTCTTCGTCGGTTTTGTTTGGGGTTGGGAAAATTTGCAGTAGTAAGTCATCGAGGGTTTGAGATTGAGCTAACTGAGATATGACAGACTTGGGTAAATACTCAGTATCCCAGGTACTATGGAGAGTTTCGCCAATAAATAGCCCCCAGTGCAACCGAGAATTGCCAATTTCCAAAGCCAGCCAAATATTGTCTGTGTGTAGCGCCAGTTGCTTTAAGTCCGGGAACCAGCCCAAGGTAGTGGCTTGTGTGTGCCTCTGTGGTTCAAGCATTTGATTTTTTTTAACATGAATATAAATTTTTTAATAAAAATTTACATAAAACACATGTCACAATAAAGCAAGAGGAATAAATACTCAATTTGTCAAGGAGGGGGGTTATGGTAGCGCTCACCGAAAAAACTGAAAAACGGCTGACTATACAGACTGTGGAAATCGCTCAAGATACAACGGCAATTCGGTCACTGGATTGGGATCGCGATCGCTTTGATATTGAGTTCGGTTTACAAAACGGTACTACTTATAACTCGTTTCTCATTCGGGGCGAACAAACTGCCTTGGTTGATACTTCCCACGAAAAGTTTCGTCAATTATATTTTGATACCCTCACGGGACTAATCAACCCCAAAGAAATCGATTATTTGATTATCAGCCACACCGAGCCAGACCACAGCGGTTTAGTAAAAGATTTGCTACAAATGGCTCCGGATATTACTGTTGTCGCTTCTAAGGTAGCAATTCAGTTTCTAGAGGATTTGGTGCATCAGCCATTTAAGCGGCGGATTGTGAAAAATGGCGATCGCTTAGATTTAGGTAACGGTCACGAATTTGAATTTGTGATTGCACCAAATTTACATTGGCCGGATACAATTTTCAGCTTCGACCATAAAACCAAAATTCTCTTCACCTGCGATGCATTCGGGATGCATTATTGTTCCGATACCACCTTCGACGAAGATTTAAAAACTTTAGAAGCAGACTTTAAATATTACTACGAATGTTTGATGGGGCCAAACGCCCGGTCAGTGTTGTCTGCCCTCAAACGGATGGCGGAATTAAAAACCATCGCCATGATTGCCACTGGTCACGGCCCGTTATTATCCCACAATGTTGAGGAACTAGTTGGACGTTACCGCACTTGGAGTCAAAACCAAGCCAAGCCAGAAACCACCATTGGCATATTTTACGTTTCTGAATACGGTTATGGCGATCGCCTCGCCCAAGCAATTGCCAACGGTATCAGCAAAACCAATGTTGGTATAGAAATTGTAGACTTAGGGTCTGAAGTAGATTTACAAGAACTGCGGGAACTAGTCGGCCGTTGTGCGGGATTAGTTGTTGGTTTACCTCCGGCTTCTGGCGCTGCTAGCATCCAAGCTGCACTCAGCACAATTTTAGGATCTGCCAAAGAAAAGCAAGCCATCGGCGTATTTGAAAGTGGCGGCGGCGACGACGAACCCATAGATCCTTTGTTGAGTAAATTCCGGAATTTGGGCTTGACAACAGTTTTCCCAGCAATTCGGATTAAAGAAACCCCCACAGAAAACATCTACAAGCTTTGTGAAGAAGCGGGTACAGACTTGGGACAATGGGTAACCCGCGATCGCAGCATCAAAGCCATGAAATCCCTTGGTGCAGACTTAGACAAAGCACTAGGTAGACTTAGCGGGGGACTGTATATTATCACAGCCAAAAAAGGCGATGTTTCCAGCGCCATGTTAGCTTCTTGGGTTGCTCAAGCCAGCTTCAAACCCTTAGGATTTTCCATTGCAGTGGCCAAAGACCGGGCGATAGAATCACTGATGCAAGTAGGCGATCGCTTTGTGCTTAACGTCTTAGAAGAAGGCAATTTTCAACCACTGATGAAGCACTTTTTGAAACGATTCGCCCCTGGTGCAGACCGCTTTCAAGGAGTCAGAACCCAGCCAGCCGAAAATGGTGCCCCCATCCTCACCGACGCCCTCGCCTACATGGAATGCGAAGTCGTCAGCCGTATGGACTGCGGCGACCACTGGGCAGTATACAGCACCGTCTACGCCGGACGAGTTTCTAAACCAGATGCCTTAACTGCGGTGCATCATCGGAAAGTTGGAAACCATTATTAATTTTGGATTTTGGATTTTGGATTTTAGATTAGTAATCCAAAATCCAAAAATCTTGAATATTGTCTGAATTTGATCCAGTATTTCGATGTTCAATTAATCATCCAAAATTTAAAATCTAAAATTCAAAATTCTTTGTATTATGTCAACAAATAAACCCCGTGACGTTCAAGTTTTCCCCATTGCTACAGATACAAGATTGTTGCGATCGCGCAGTTGGTCGAGGCTGAGATTTGAAATCGAATATGCTCTGGCTAAGGGAACGACTGCTAATTCTTATTTAATTGAAAGTGATAAAAACGCCCTGATTGACCCTCCTGGGGAAACCTTTACAGAAATTTTTTTAGCAGCGTTACAGCAGCGTTTTGATGTTACAAAACTCGATTATGTAATTTTGGGACATATCAATCCTAATCGGGCTGCAACTTTAAAAGCATTGCTGGAAATTGCCCCACAAATTACTTTTGTCTGTTCCAATCCAGGGGCGATCAATTTACGTGGGGCGCTGGAAAATCCAGATTTGCCAATTCTGGTAATGCGGGGAGAAGAAACTCTGGATTTGGGCAATGGGCATAATTTACAATTTATTCCCACCCCCAACCCCCGCTATGCAGACCACCTTTGCACCTACGACCCGCAAACAGAAATTCTCTACTCAGATAAGTTATTTGGGGCCCATGTTTGCGGCGACCAAGTATTTGATGAAGGCTGGGAAATCTATAACGAAGACCGCCGCTATTATTTTGATTGCTTGATGGCTCCCCATGCTCGTCAAGTGGAAACAGCCCTGGAGAAACTTGCAGATTTGCCTGTGCGAATGTATGCCACTGGACATGGCGCTTTAGTTCGTTATGGCTTAATCGAACTCACCAAAGCTTATCGAGAATGGAGTCAGCAACAAACTTCTGCTGACTTGACAGTAGCGCTGATTTATGCATCAGCCTATGGAAATACAGCTACTTTAGCTCAGGCGATCGCTCGTGGCATTACCAAAGCTGGAGTAGCGGTAGAATCAATTAACTGCGAATTCACCGACCCAGAAGATATCCGTGCAGCTGTGGAAAAATCTGCCGGCTTTGTCATTGGTTCCCCTACCCTTGGCGGTCACGCACCCACACCCGTGCAAACAGCTTTAGGAATTGTCCTAGCCACAGCAACCAATAATAAACTTGCTGGTGTGTTTGGTTCCTTCGGCTGGAGTGGTGAAGCGGTGGATTTAATTGAGGGCAAATTAAAAGATGCTGGTTATCGGTTTGGTTTTGATACCATCCGCGTCAAATTTAAACCAGACGATCCCACCTTGCAGCTGTGCGAACAAGCCGGTACAGACTTTGCCCAGACATTGAAGAAAGCGAAAAAAGTGCGATCTGCGCTTCGCAGCAGCGCTTCGCTATCGCAAAGTGTTCCTGCCACCAGCGTCGAACAAGCAGTTGGGCGAATTGTCGGTTCGCTGTGCGTTCTCACCGCCAAACAAGATGACATTTCCAGCGCTATGTTAGCTTCTTGGGTATCCCAGGCTAGCTTTAGTCCCCCTGGTTTAACCATCGCTGTAGCCAAAGACCGGGCTGTAGAAAGTTTGACACACTCAGGAAATAAATTTGTCCTAAATATCCTCAGAGAAGGCAATCATTTGGGGTTGATGAAGCATTTTCTCAAACCCTTTGGCCCCGGACAAGACCGATTTGCCGATGTCGCTAGCCAAGAAGCTGAAAACGGTTCTCCCGTCCTGACAGATGCTTTAGCATATCTTGAATGTTCCGTAGAAAACCGCATGGAATCCGGCGACCATTGGCTAGTTTATGCAACCGTCGATAATGGCAAATTGTTAGATAATGATGGCATCACAGCCGTGCATCATCGCAAAACGGCAACTCATTATTAATTAGGAACTGGGAATTGGGAAATCCTTCCCCAGTGTCTATTACAACTACAACCCTCATGTTTGAGTCCAAAATTCTTGTCTAACTTCCTTTTTCAACAATAATTTTGATTGCTCTCATTGATTTTCTTTGCAGTCCAATTAAGATTTCCTATTCTGCCACCATCTCTAATGTCAATATTCCTCTTGGTTTGTTGACTACAAGCTGCATAATATTCAACCACAACGAACCCATCAAGGTATCTGGAATATCGTCCCCCACATGGATAGGAATAATTATTTCGGTTCTATCAATGATGACTTTGCCTTGATAAAGGTTGAACTGTCCTTCTCCCCGTGCCGTCCTCATAGATATTTGGGCGGCAATCATTACCCAATTTAAAGCTTGTAAATCTTGAGTATTAATGGCTAACCACCCATCTGTAAATCCAGTATCAAACAATGCCTCGACAGAAAATACCTCGTCATTGGCGGCAACAAGCTGAATTTCAAACAATAGTTCACCATTATCCCCAAACGCACCTAAACCCATAATCTACCGCAGGTTCCTGTGTCGTTGAGTCGAAAAATAGTGATTTTTACCTCATTAGGATTAGGATATGCATCACAGATTTTTTGCGTTACCCCTTTTAGTGTTGGATCAATCAAATAATTTTCACTCTCTGGATCGATGGCAATATACCAGTTGTAATGAGTATCTATTAATTGTGGATACAAGCGATCGAAAACAACACGACACTGCATAGCAAGAGCATTTTGCTTTTCCTGATGGCGGCTCTTTTCAGAAAGTGCTATGGGAGATGGTGGTAGGATACGGGTGCGACGGGGGTGGGATAGCTTTGTCATGTCAAGAAAAAGTATGCTCTGTTGTGGTTTTATTATGTCGTTATTTTGAGGTGGTTCCCACAGTTACTTCATCGGTTCTGGTGGTAAACCAAGCTTGCCCCGAAATTCCTTATCGTATTTTGCTTTTTTCCAATTTTTGGCAGATTTAACTTGCTCAACAGCTATGTTTTTTGCACCTCTGAGGTCTGCAAAAAAGAGATTGCTACTGCTGAGGTTCGCATTATTGAGGTCGGGACGATTAAGTTTAACATGGCTAAGATCAGCACCGTTGAAGTTGGCAAAACCGAGGTGGGCATTGTTAAGCTACCCTTTCCCCCTTCCCCCTTACCCTTTACCCCGTTAAGCTTACTTGGCGAACTACTAGTTTAATTCCTAGTGGCAGCACGAAATACATTTATAAAACTTATTAGAGTAACTATTAGTAGTAGCTTTAATTTTCTTCATGTTTACAGAGCTTAAATATCAAGGGATGGGTAAAAGTAGAGCCTAAATGGCAACATTGCTTTCTTGAGTTTAGCTATTGTCAGTGTTGAGTTTATCCACAGTGGACTCAACACTTAGACCGATGGCTTAATTACGTAGTTTTTGTATCAAAATTTATATTTAAGTTGCAATTTCGTACTGATTTTACTAATTGCACTCTCATCTGCTCAAATATATATAGCTAGGAGGAATAAGTTTGGTATACCCAATAATCTCTACATACCAAAATCTACGTTAAATAGATAATAGATTAAACATATAAGCCAGAGGTCTTATAACAACGTAAAACTACGATAGAGCGTCTGATAGTGGTTAATTTAGCTGCACGTCGTTCATAAAAACGCAATTTGTAGCTTTTCTGTAGTTGACTAGTGGTAGATTTGAGTTACTCTTGAAGCGATCGCTTCGTGTAGGAATCTACCCTGACAGGAGTGTATAAAGACATAAGTTATATTTAACAATTCTGTCCCAGATTTTGAATTTCCAAACTGAATAGTTTGATACGGCGCTCAAAAACCTGATGCTCTACCCTAAACAAGGTAGTCAATTAAAGACTCAATATCATCTGTCTAGTAATTGTAATGAATAGTTTACAATACCAGTGGATGGGAAAATCTAAAGAAAATATAAAAGTAACTCAAACGACTGTGGTGTCTGGAGGACAAAAGTGTTTCTGAGACTAGCACATCAACATAGACAATTCGTCCAAGACTTGGTAATGAACCTGCAAGCCTTGGCAATTGTACTGGAGCGACGCGGATATCCTGCGTCCTGTTATACCTGTGGCGACCAGATGAATAGCGCATCATTTATGGTTAGCTTGGGTGATAATCACCTAATTCGCTTTTTAGTGTCTGACTACGGGATTACCTGGACGGAAATGCGGGATGACCGCGAATTAATGAAGTTAGAGGGTGCAGAGGCAATTAACCAGCTACAAGAGTTGGCTAATCTTGTCAAACAATCTGTGCAAATTGATACAGAATCTAAAACTTTAGCCAAGAAGTGTTAAGGTTCCAAAACTCGATGGTGAATGACAAATTGATTTTCGGTAACTGGTGATTGGTAATAGCGGCTTGCTTAGCGATCGCTCATTATTCATTCTCCGTTACCATTCAGTGGTGGTTAGTGATTGCCTACCGCATCTTTTTTGTATCTACCAAAACTATCAGGTGTTAAAACGCACCATGATTAGAAGTTGGGCACATGGCTGACCAATTCTGCATCGCCATCGCTCTCTAATAGGAAAGTCTCATCAAAACGCGATGCTAAAAGGATTTAGTAATGGGATACCGCAGCTATCAAAATCGCGGATGTTGCGCGTTACTAAAGTTAATTGGTGAATTTGGGCAGTAGCAGCAATCATCATATCTGCTTGAGTGTGCGTTTTTCCTATTAATCTTAGTTGACCCCGTAGTTCACCAGAACGTTTGGCGATTTCAGCTGTAATAGGCAATATTTGGCAGTAATTCTCCAGAAAATTCTCAAACCAATTTTCAATTCTGGGATTCGGCTTTAATATCAGTCCATAAGATATTTCCTCAACGGTAATCACGCTGATGGCAATTGAAGAAACTCTTGCCGCCCATGTTAGTACACCAGAATTCGGTTGAGGTCGCGCTAGTTCGCTGATAATGTTGGTGTCACACAGAAAGGTCATTGAGGACATCAGCCAAAGAATTAGAACGGTCTTGACGAGGAGATATTTCCAGGGTGTAGTCTTCCTCAGCAGCAATTTGGCGTAGTTCTGTAAAAGCATCTGCGAGAGATAGCTTTTCCTTTTTTTGTTGCCAAAACAAGAATTCTTCAAAGACTTTAGCCTCAATAACAACTGCCACCAACCGATCGCGATTGTAAATCCGCTGCGGTTCTTGAAGTGCAGCATTAATCAATTCCGAGAACTTTTGTTTCGCTTCGGCAATTCTCCAGTTCATTGCACTACCTCTTGTGAATCATAATTATGTTCATTATAGGCATCAATTATGTCTATATTTTTGGTAACAGCACTTACGTACTGTTTTAATCCAAAATTGAAAATTCAAAATCCAAAATTACAGTCCGTTACCAATCAAAATAAATGGTGCCCAGTAATAGGGATGACTAAAGTTACTAACTTGCCTTGCAGTTGCATTGCCAGTTTTCACTGAGTATCCGTTAATTAATGAGATTTGAGCCTGTCGTAGGGCTTCGGTTTTAGTCAGTTTTTTTGCCAGAGAGAATATTATAAAAAGCGCTCATCAATGCTTGTGTACCACCATCATCCACAGACCATAACGAAGCGATGGCGGCTCTAGCACCAGTTTGCTGCATTTGATAGCCAAAGCCCAAAATTTCCTCGCCGTTACCCAACTTGCCTCCCAAGCCGGTTTCGCAGGCACTCAAAACCACCAAATCTACATTGGGGAGCGACCAAGTAGAGACATTTCTAAAGTTAACGCGATCGCCATTTCCGAATAAAATAAACGAATCTTCTGGTTTACCCACCACAAAGGCTGCATGGGTGGCTAAATGCACAATTGTATAGTCATCCATTTGGGGTACAGCAACTTCGGGACTAAAGGCATCATCTAAAAGCTTCTTGGTTTCAGGAACCGCCGCCGCTAAACTTTCCACTTCCCGCGTTGCAAAGGGCAAACCAGCAAAAGCAACCTGCCGATTACCAACTTTGATTTCATAATTACCTTTAGTAAAAGCACCTGCTAAAGCCCGCAAATTTGATTGTTTTGGTGCGTTTAAGTTAGTCAGACTCGCAGATGTAATGTGATTTACACTAAAGCGCTGCACTAGCCATTGTTTGCCATCATGTAAAGCAGTTAAAGGAATGTAGCGTAACTGCTCATCTGGAGCGTAAATCAGAGTTTGTGTACCTGAGAGTTGCAAGTCTTTTTCTATTGGTTTAATTAGCCAGTTATACAATTGGCGTGCAGGTGTTTTGACATCTTCACCAGGATTGATTAAAGCTTCGCGGAAGTTTTTAATTGTTTGATGGAGATTTTCGCTTTTGACCGCAACGCTGTGATGAATTGGTGGAGAATCGGGAGTGACTAACACCAATTCCAAGCTATCTTTTAAAATTAGCGGGTAAATGAGTACAGATTTTTGGGGTAATTGCGCTAGATTATTCCGAATTTGATTGAGACTGTCCAAATCCAAATTTTGCCGCCTAGCTGTACGGCTGATTTGTTCTATCTGCGCTTTTACTTGAGGACTATCGAGAAATTTATTAAATTCATCCAAGAGTTGCTGCTGGCTCAATACTAACTGTTGGATGCGTTGTTTTTGTTGTGGCGATCGCTCTTGTGGAGGAATTTTTCGGAGTTTTGTTAATTCTTTCCCCAGTACAATAGCATTATCTAAGGTTCGATCTAACTTTTCTTTAATTGGTTTTTCTTGTGCTACGATATCAATGCCTTTAGCAGTGCGTTGATTACCGGGCACATTTTGGAGATACTCTTCTAGTTCTTCAACTTTGAGTAAATCCATTGTGCGTTGAGCTTCAGGAATACGTTTTTGCTTGAGTAATCGCTCGCCCAAAATTCGATATGTCTGACTAACAGTAATGCTGTAAGCATCTGGTTGTGGTGCAGCTAGTGTTAATGGATTCAAACGAGCTTTTTCACGGTTGATTACACAACCTTTATAGAAAAGAATTGCTAACTCTGGTTTGTTTTGAATATCAAATAAATAACCAACATTACTATAGGTTTTGCCAAGTCGAACCAAATCCCCTAGTTCTTTATTGATCGCGATCGCTTGCTGATAAGATGCGAGTGCTTGGCGATACTTTCTTTGACTTTGGTAGACTCTGCCAATATTATTAAATGTTATGGCTTCCCAAGAGCGATCGCCGTATTCTCTAGTAATGGCTAAGGCTGTTTCTAATGTTTGCAATGCTTGTTGCGATTCACCTTGCTGAGATTGTTTGATGCCTTGTTGATTTAGCCTTGCAATTTCTGAGAGTTGATTATTCTGGGGTAAAGCTTGAGCTTTTGCTCCCGAATGCCATCGGAATTTTGTATTTGTACTTACTTGGTTATTTTCTGGGGATGCCATCCCAAAACCTAGTACACTCAGTAGAGTCAAAGTTACAAGACTAACATATCGGAGATTAGACTGCATAACAAAAAGACTCCCCATACACAGAAGTGTAAATCTTAAATCAAGAATTCCTGGAAAGCAATTAATTTTTAAACTATTCCATATTTCAATAATTTATAGCTTGTCAAAATAGATGCCCAGAAACTTAAAAATGTCAGAAGAAAAAAATAACCAACCACAACTACCACCAACCAGTGCCCTTGACAATCCATCAAATCAGGAATTTGACAACTGGTTTGAATATCCTATAAGAGTGCAACCACACCACACCGACTACGCAGGTATTGTCTGGCATGGTTCCTATCTGACTTGGATGGAAGAAGCACGGGTTGAATGCTTGCGGTCTATCGGCATTGAATTTGCTGATTTAGTAGCTTTAGGTTGCGATTTACCAGTTGTAGAATTATCGGTGCGCTATCATCGTTCAATTCCATTGGGTCTGCCAGCAGTAGTTAAAACCCGTATGGCTGAAGTGACTGGCGTCCGCATCAATTGGGATTATGCTATTGTCTCACCTGATGGACAACAACTATATGTCACCGCCAAGGTAACCTTAGTAGCTTTAGACCGCGAACGAGGTAAGATTATGCGTCAGTTACCGCCAAATGTTAAGGATGCATTGGCTAAGGTTTCAGCATTGAATAATAATTGACCGTAGTAATTTTAGCGGAGCCTTACTTCGCTGAATCACCTACAGCATTGCTAAATTCTGACTGCGGAATTCTAAATTCAGAATTTTAACTCAAGCCGATCTCATATCATGTCCGGTTGAAGACTTATCATTAGGACTGACGCTCTTACGCGGGGGATTTTTTTGATAAGTGATTAGGCGGACATGATATTAATCCCAAATCCAAAAGCCACAATTATATTACTTGCCAGTTTGGATTTGGGAGAGAGTTTGAGCAAACTGCGTTATCTGATGCCAAATATCTTGGGGAGTAATACCAAAGCCAATATTTAATAACACTAGGATTGCCGCAATAGTTAACGCAGTACTCACCGTTGCTTTCAGCAACTTCCACAATATTATGAAGACAATCCAAGCTACAATCAACGTAGCAATCATAATAGATAAATTTCCTTATAATACCGCTATTTGAAAACGTGTTGATTCAGAAAATGTAAACTTTTATTTCAGTAACAACTACTAATATTAAAGCTGCTACGTCTAATTGGAGCTAGATACTAAAGCTAAGATTTTGTGTAACTGTAACAGTGTTATTTTAACTGAAAATCTGACAAAAATTCAGATAGGAAGCTAGTTATTTGGCAATTTGGCAGAATTCCTGGGAAGAATATTTTCTAAAGTTTTAGTATAAATAATTACAAATAAAAGGGTTATACATTAGCGATTCTAGATGAATTGTGAAAATTGCAGTGTTTAGATACCCGACTTTTTTGAAAAGTCGGGTATCTAATTTTTCAGGGGCCTTGCACTCAAGGTTTTTATCGCAGAGAAATTATCCGCGAATGAGTTTCTAACTTTTCAGTTGCGATTAAAACTTCTTGTCTTGCCCATTTATCTGCTGCCAAAATGTCATCTAAAGAGGGATTTGAACGGTTATCATTTTGATGGCGATCGCACACCCATTCGATACAACGGGGAATATCTAAAAATCGAATTTTTTCTTCTAAAAATAAAGCCACAGCTTGTTCGTTGGCGGCATTCAATACAGCAGGCATGGAACCGCCAGCTTTACCCACAGCATAAGCCAACTGCATACAAGGATACTTTTGATGGTCTGGTTCGCGGAAAGTTAAATTTCCAGCTTTCACCAAATCTAAGCGTTCCCAGTTAGTGTAAATGCGATCGGGCCAAGATAAAGCATACAGCAAGGGTAAGCGCATATCCGGCCAGCCGAGTTGGGCTAAAACTGAAGTATCTTGCAATTCAATGAGTGAGTGAATAATACTTTGGGGATGAATGACAATTTCGATATCGTCATAATCCAAGCCAAACAGGAAGTGAGCTTCAATTACTTCTAGTCCTTTATTCATCAAAGTAGCAGAGTCTACCGTGATTTTACGCCCCATCGACCAATTTGGATGTTTCAAAGCATCAGCAACAGTCACTTCTGCTAATTTTTCTACATCCCAATCCCGAAAAGCCCCACCCGATGCAGTCAGTAAAATCCGCCGCAAACCGTTTTTTGGCACACCTTGTAGGCATTGAAATATCGCAGAATGTTCGGAATCAGCAGGTAATAATTTTACACCGTGCTTTTGAATTAGGGGTAGAACTACGGGGCCGCCAGCAATCAGAGTTTCCTTGTTTGCCAAGGCGATATCTTTACCGGCTTCTATAGCTGCGATCGTCGGTAGCAAACCAGCACAACCCACAATTCCCGTGACAACCGTTTGGGCTTCGCCGTAGCGGGCAACTTCTATCACTCCCGCTTCACCAGCCAGGAGAATCGGTTGCGGGTCGAGGTCTTTAACGGCTTCTTTGAGTGCCGGTAATTGCTCTTCTAAGCAAATTGCTGCTATTTGCGGCCGAAATTGCCGAATTTGAGCAGCCAACATTTCCACATTGCGCCCAGCTGCCAATCCCACAATCCGAAATTGTTCTGGGTACTGACTCACAATATCTAAAGTCTGAGTCCCAATGGAACCAGTAGAACCAACAAGAGTAATCGCTTTCACAATTATTTAAGGATTTACAGACAATTCCACTATAAGTTGCTGA
>Ga0314812_100143_pt1 | contig 12188 bp, 12 predicted proteins | sample STEome_9_FD_202336 | JGI IMG/M metagenome (GOLD analysis project Ga0314812, IMG submission 202336) | Metatranscriptome of soil surface biofilm microbial communities from soil inoculated with nitrogen-fixing consortium DG1, State College... ...
ATCGTAGTAAATACAAAAAAAGGAAAAATTATGAATTTCAATTTATTTTTAAAATTAAATATTTTCAGAAATAAACGTATTTTTAATAATAATTTTTTCAAAATAAATTATTTAATTTTGATATTGTTAGTTTCTGTCAATGAACTGAGCTTTATTAATATTTTTAGGTCACAAACATTAGCTCAAAGTGATAGAGATTTTCTTTGGCAAAAAGTTCAGCAATGTGTCGCCAATCAGCAGGGTCAGCCTCCCAAACCAGACCCATGTTTGTATGTCGATCTCAACAAAAGGTATGTTGTGGCAAATGGCAGTAACCCAGTTGAATACTTATTACTGCCAACTGATAAAATTGAAGGTATAGAAGACCCTAATATATCGCGGTCAAACTCAATACCTTATTGGCAGTATGCGTGGGAAGAAGCCCGAAAATATGTACCTACAAAAAAACCGCAGGTACAATATCGAAATCAATATGGATTAGCAATTAATTCGCAACAAGCTCGGAATCAAGATCAATTACACATTCATATGTCTTGTATTAAGCAAAGCGTGAGTATGCAGCTTGAGACAGATGACAATCAAATTCCCAATGGGAATTTTAACAACTTTATTCTGACACTTGAAAATAATCAATATAATATCATGAAGTTAGATAATGATTCACTAACAAATAATAATAACCCTTTCTACCTTGTAAATAGATCCTTAGCCTCCTCACAAAAGATGGCTGACCAAAGTATTGCTGTAGTGGGAAGAAGAAGGGGGGGATATTATATTCTCAATACTGAAAGTGACGCTACCAAAGGGTACAAAGCTGCTGCTGAAAAGTTACTGGACGAAGATTGTAGCACTCAATAATAGCGGTTGCAGTATCATCCTGATTCTGCAAAAAATGTTGATTCTAAGGGGAAAGGGGAAAGGGGAAAGGGGAAAGGTTTCAAATACATCTTTTACCCCTTATACCATTTCACTTTATAAATGATATAAATACAAGCGTAAGGGCGTAGGCTCTGCCTTGCCGCAGAGTACAGCCGTTCGCCCCTACAGATTATTATATGTGTATCAATATTTTGGTGAATTGGTATTACCCCTTAACCTTTTCTCAGACCACAAGGGAAGTTCAACTACTTATCCGAACCTAAGCTATGTCGGAAATATTCAACAGTGAATTTGGTGTTATGGCAGGTAATAGCAATAGAAAAAGAAAGTCTCTTGGTGTATGGGTTTTCCTATCAATTTATGTCCTAAACTATGCTTTGACTGCTATAGCTAGAAAAGAACTGATTTGTAACTTTTTCTAAGACTTTTAATGCTGTTAACGAACCTCGAATGAGGCGAGTAGCAGCTATTGGTTGGCGAATCATTGCCATAGCTAAAGGCAAAGGACGCAGGGAACCATCAGAATCGATCGCTCCTGTAAGGTCTGGGATATCATGCTGACAATCGTCGCTGACTACTCGCAACATTGCCACTGCTACCCCAGCTGCATTGAAAAACTCTAGGGCAGTAAATCCTTCCATATCAACAACATCAGCCGCTAAAGTCTTACCCAGACTGCGTTTTTCAGCCGCAGATGAAACGACGCGATCGCTTGTTAAGGCGTTGACTAAATTTAGTGTTGATTGTTGAGTGAGGAATTGAAAGTTATTCCTCCCATGCCCCATGCCCAATAATTCTGCTGTCAAAGAGCGATCGCATTCTTGTTGTTTTCCTTGATAAAGGCAATTTTGATACAACACAATATCACCAACACCGTAGCGATCGCTCAAGCTGCCACATAAACCCAAAATCAGTACCCTGGATTTGGCAGCTAGAAATTGTCCATTTTTTGACGATTGTTGCAGGTATTGAAGTAGTGGCTTCATCCCAACAGGTATGGGTAATATTGCTGGTATGGAGTCAGTAGTACCGCGTAATCCACGACACACGGCTTGATATTCTGCTCCTTGGGGCACAAGAATTGTGTCGTGGGGTAAAAAATTAAGCACTAGCGCTCTCGATATTCTGGAGTTTGTGTTTGGGTGTGAACTCAAGGATGCCCAAGGCGAGATTGGCTAGTTTGGGCAATAACTGGGGTTGCAGTAATCGGGCATCGTACTTGCTCATCCGTCGCTGATTTTCTGCTAAGCAAATCTCTAAAAATTTTTTCAGTGTCAAGTCTTTGGTAAAGATGTTAGTGCCGGTGGCGGCAAAACCAGTTTTGCTGGCATCATCATTGCCAAAGACGGCAATCAAATTGCTGAGTGCCTTGCCGTAGTGCCAGAGAGTTTTGATACTCCGCAACGGAATAAATCCCTGGCCGCGTTGAATTTGTGTATAGGTAAACCAGTTGACAAAAAAAGACAATATGCCTAGTCTCTTCATCTATGATGGGATCGAAAATCGTGAAGATTGACTCTGGGAAGACATTAGCTTCACGAGCGATGGCAAATAGTCCGTAGGCAAAAAAAGTATCTAAACATTCTTCAAAGCCAAAGCGCGTAAATATTGGCTCAATATTTTGGGGAACTTCAATAGGGGGACGCTCTGGTATTTCGATGCCGTAGCGATCGATTAATGTTTTCAACAAACGAGCGTGACGTAATTCTTCTTGACCTTGGAGAGCGATGGTAGCTTGTAAAACGGGATCGCTTAGGGTTTGTGCGTAACCACTAACTATGGCTCCGGCTTGCCGTTCTGTATCCAGAGCTTTCTCCCAAAAGGGAATACTACGTAGGAAATTCAAAGCTGCATCGTCCAAATCTGGCCAGGGAAGATACTCAGGCTCATATTCCCTGTAGCTTTCGGTAAAGCTGCGACAGAATAATTCCTTATGCTCGACAGAACCAAGTTTCATTGTTGTTGTTACAGTTGGATTCTATGTTAGAAATTTTGTCATAATTTGAGGGGCGATCGGGGACTTCAAGTACAAAAATATTCTATAGAAGACTGTTGACTGTTGAGTGTTGACTGTTAACGGTTCACAGTCAACGACCACCTGCCGATACGATGTAATTATTTGATGACAAGCTCTTGAAATTTGGCTGTAAAATACAATAATGCTACTGAAATTCAAAATAGAAATCAAAGTTAGCAAGCAACAATGTCGCACTTCCAGGTTGAAGCAAGAAGAAAATGTGAGCAATTGTTAACATTTTTGGATCGGCGATTGCTGTAGCATGGCTAAATAATTGTGTCACCCACATGACAATTTTCCAAGATGGTAAAGCTTTCTAGCTCAAAATCCGCACGAGAATTCTTTAATATCTCTAAATTAGCGATTAAATTTTCGTGGCTGACCGTGAGTTTTTGGATTGCCGTCACGGTAGCTGGTATTCTTGCTTTCAGTTCTCTCAAGTATGCATTGTTTCCAGATATTACCTTCCCAGTGGTAGTTGTGAATGCTACAGCGCCGCTAACCGCAGCGGTGGATACAGAAACCAAGCTCACTAAACCCATAGAAGAACGCCTGCGTCCCTTGGAAGGATTGGAGAATATCCGCTCATCCACGTACCCCGGTCAAACAGCCGTTGCTCTGTCTTTTGCTGTTGGTACGAATCTAGAAACATCAACCAAAGAAGTTGAAACTGCCCTCAAGCAGGTGACTCTACCCCAGGGAGCGACTTCTAAAATTATTCCCTTGAACTTGAACGAGTCAGCAGCCATTAGCTATGCCATTGAGAGTCCGACACGGAACCTCAGCGATTTGACTAAGTTGGCGAAAGATGAGATTGTCAGTGCGATCGCTAAACTCCCAGGAGTCCTGAGAGTTTCATTGCTGGGAGATGCAAATGCAACTCCTTTTGATCCATCAAAGCTTAGTGCAACGACTCTGACTCAACAAGGTTCTACCTTAGTCCGGTTCAATGGCCAAGATGCACTTGCATTTCAGGTAATCAAACGCGGTGATGCTAACACCTTAGAAGTGGTGAGTTTAGTTGAAAAAGAAGTCCAAAGGCTGCGCTCTACACTCAAAGATGTCAAACTCACCTTGGCAGCAACTCAAGCAAAATATATCCGCGAAGCCACCCAATCCACAATCGATGCTCTACTAGAAGCAATCTTGTTATCCATTGTGGTCATCTTTCCATTTTTGTGGAACTGGCGAGCCACCTTAATTTCTGCATTGGCGATTCCTGCCTCTATGTTGGCAACCTTTATCGTCATGGCGATATATGGCTTCAATTTAGAGACAATTACATTACTAGCTTTAGCTTTGGTGATTGGCAGTATTGTTGATGATGCGATCGTTGATGTAGAAAACATCATGCGACACGTGGATGATGGAGAAAATCCCCGCCAAGCAGCACTTTTAGCCACAAATGAGATTGGATTGACAGTTACAGCAGCCACCTTGACAGCAGTAGCAGTTTTTTTGCCCATAGGTTTAATGGGCGGTGTAATCGGTCAGTTCTTCAAACCCTTCGGCATCACTGTTTCAGCTGCAATGCTCGCTTCTATGCTAGTAGCCCGGACTTTATCACCAGTGCTGGCAATCTACTGGCTAAAACCAAAATCATCTACTTCTCCTCGTCGCGAAGCAAGAACTTGGATGAAGTTTGCCCAATCTTATAGAAACTTGCTAGGTTGGTCTTTGAATCACCGCAAAATAGTTATCGGATTAGCTGTATTCAGTTTTATTGCAGGCATAGCACTAATTCCATTTATTCCCAAAGGATTTATCCCCAAATTAGATCGTGGCGAATTTAATATTGCTTACACGGCTCCTTTGCCGACAATCCCCGATTTAGCACAACTAAGAGGAGCAGGAGCAGAAAAATTAACTCCCTCATCTCCCTCATCCCAGTTCCCAATCCCCAATCCCTTAACCGATTCCCTCGAAGTTGCCAAGAAACTCGAAGCGGTGGTGAGAAAAGACCCCGCAGTAGAAACGGTATTTACCACCGTTGGTTCTCGTGAGGGCGAACCGAACAAAGGCATCCTATATGTGAGACTCAAAGAAGACCGGACAATCACAACTGCCGAATTACAAGACCAACTGCGCTCCTCATTACCGATTCTTCCTGGGGTTACTACCAGTGTTGAAGACATTCAATTTGTTGATAGCGGCGGTCAAAAACCTCTAGAGGTGGCATTACAAAGCGACAATCTCCAATCTTTGAGCAAAGCTGTGAAGACAATTAAAGAAAGAATTGAGAGAATACCGGGATTTGTGGATGTCACAGTTACAGGTCAAAGCAATTCCCAAGGCGCAGTGTTGCAAATTGAGCGTTTGAATAATCAACGGGTAGCCTATATCAGTGCTAATCTGGGCAAGGATTTGTCCTTGGGTGATGCTACTGATAAAGTAGTAGCTGAAGCCAAAGCCGTGTTGCCGTCTGATGTTTCCTTAGATTTGGGAGGAGACTCTGCAAAATTAAGCGAAGTTTTTGGTAGTTTCGGCGGTACTCTGGCTCTATCCGCCCTGTGTATTATTGTGGTACTGATTTTACTGTTCAAAAGCTGGGTAGATCCTTTAGTTATTGGTGTCTCGTTGCCTTTGGCACTGGTAGGGGCAATGTTGGCACTACTGATTACCGAAAGTGACTTTGGTATGATTTCACTGATTGGCTTTGTGTTTTTGTTGGGACTGGCGAACAAAAATGCAATTTTACTCGTAGATTACATTAATCAGCTACGCTCTGCTGGCGTAGACCGCACTGAAGCAATCCTTAATACTGGATTAGTGCGCCTGAGACCAATTATGATGACTACTGCTTCTACGCTTTTAGGGATGCTACCCATCGCCTTGGGTCTTGGTGCTGGTTCCGAATTGCGATCGCCAATGGCCGTAGCCATCGCCGGTGGACTGATCACATCAACGATCCTCAGCTTGATTGTTGTCCCGGTGGTTTACACGATTTTGGATGATTGGTTTCCCCGCAAGAAATTTAAGATTTGAGATTTTTGAACGGCGGTGACTTCTGTATCCAAAATTCCAAACAGGGGAATTTCAAATTGATAAATCCAAAATCCAAAACTAGTGCTGAGCCGAGTCGAAGTATCCAAAATCCAAAATCCAAAAGGGTTTTTGTCACGGGGGGTACTGGTTTTATAGGTGCCCACTTGGTACGATTGCTGCTACAAGAAGGATACACGGTGAAAGCACTGGTACGACCTAGCAGCAATCTGCAAAATCTACGTGGTTTGGAGGTGGAAATCGTCAAAGGGGATTTGAACGATGTCAATCTCTGGGAACAAATGAGCGATTGTCAATACCTGTTTCATGTGGCAGCCCATTATTCTTTGTGGCAAGCAGACCAAGAGTTACTCCAGCGTCACAACGTCCTGGGTACGCGCAATCTGCTAGCAGCAGCCCAAAAAGCAGGAATTGAGCGCACCGTTTACACCAGTTCCGTGGCGGCCATTGGGGTGGGGTCATCTGGTGAAGTCGTTGATGAAACACATCAAAGTCCCTTAGAAAAGTTGGTGGGTAACTACAAAAAGTCTAAATATCTGGCCGAACAAGAAGCTATACAAGCTGCTGCTAAAGGTCAAGAGGTAGTTATAGTCAATCCCAGCAGCCCTATTGGGTCATTGGATATCAAACCTACCCCCACAGGTGATATAATACTGCGGTTTTTGCGGAAACAAATGCCTTTTTATTTGGATACTGGTTTGAATTTTATCGATGTGCGGGATGTGGCATGGGGGCATTTACTGGCCTTACACAAAGGTAAATCAGGCGATCGCTATATCTTGGGTCATCAAAACCTCAGCCTCAAGCAACTACTCGAACAACTAGCCCAAATTACAGGTTTGAGGGCACCCCAACGAAGTTTACCAGCTTGGCTACCCTTGAGTGTTGCTTGGATTGATGAAAAAATTCTTGCACGGCTTGGGAAATTACCTTCAGTGCCTATAGATGGGGTTCGTATGGCCAAACAACCAATGTATTACAATGCCGCTAAGGCAGTACGAGAGTTGGGTTTACCCCAATCCCCCATTAATGGGGCACTTGAAGATGCTGTGAATTGGTTTGTGGCTCAAGGTTACGTCAATGAGCGCAAATAGGGGCGCAATGCTTTGTGCTTCCACAGTGGTGTTTCTATATCTTAAAGAGGAGCGATCGGAATAATGGCAGTTAACCTACAACAAGCTATAGATATCGGCAAGTATCTCGTGACTCAACGTCTGTTGGGACGCAAACGCTTTCCTTTGGTCTTAATGTTAGAACCTCTTTTTCGGTGTAATCTAGCGTGTACGGGTTGTGGTAAAATCCAACATCCAAAGGAAATATTAAAGCAAAACCTGACTCCACAACAGTGTTTTGCCGCAGTGGAAGAGTGTGGGGCACCGGTTGTTTCAATTCCTGGGGGAGAACCTCTGCTACATCCGCAAATTGATGAGATTGTGCGGGGATTAGTCGATCGCAAAAAGTACATTTACTTGTGTACCAATGGTTTATTGTTGGAAAAAAGCCTAGATAAATTTCAACCCTCACCTTATCTGACTTTCAGCGTGCATCTAGATGGGATGCGGGAATTGCACGATCGCTGCGTCGATCGCAAAGGTGTTTTTGATATTGCCGTCCAAGCCATTCGGGCCGCTAAAGCTAAAGGTTTTCGCGTCACCACTAATACAACTATCTTTGAAGGGACTAACCCCAAAGATATGCAAGAGTTCTTTGATTTTCTGGAAACCCTCAATACCGACGGGATGATGATTTCTCCCGGCTATAGTTACGAGTGGGCACCAGATCAAGACCATTTCCTCCAAAGAGAACAAACACGCGCCTTGTTCCGAGAAATTCTTGCTCCATACAAAACCGGTGCAAAAAACTGGAACTTCAATCACAATCCCCTATTCTTAGATTTTCTCATCGGTGAGAAGGACTACGAATGCACACCTTGGGGTAGCCCAAGTTATAGCGTTCTTGGTTGGCAAAAACCCTGCTATTTGCTCAACGAAGGTTATTACTCTAGTTTCCAAGAATTACTAGCAAAAACTGACTGGAGTCAATACGGCCAGAAGAGTGGTAATCCCAAGTGTGCTGATTGCATGGTTCACTGTGGCTACGAACCCACCGCCGCGATGGATGCAATGCAACCCCAAAATATGGCGCGTGCGCTGACTAGTGTGTTTGGTAGAAATTAAAGTATTTAAGCTACGAAATGGTATCGAGCGGAGCTTCTTCAGCTGCGCTTTTTTATTAATTTTTCTATGATTATTAGAGGTCTATTCAACCAAATTTATCCAAGCTAAAGTGGAATGAACCGCGTTAAACAGGCGTTTATCACCTGTGTGAAAATCTGCCTGAAATCTTTGAGATAATGCTAAATAATGAGCATCATAAGCAGCAGGGAGTTTTAATTGTTGCGCGATTTCCCAGGCTTGTTGATGAAGTTGGCGATCGCCATAAAATTGAATCGATAAATTGAGAGCATTGTTGAGACATTGCTGGGCTTCTGTACCCAGTAGTTGTTTCGCCAGCTTCATTCGATGAAATACATTGGTGACTTCATAACATAAGAGGGTTGGAGCAATAATCTGGGTTTGGGTTTGCTCCCATTCATCCCACAATTTTAAATAAGGTGATGTTTCTAAAGCATTGATGGTTAATTTTACTACGAAATTAGCATCAACACAAATAATTTTTACAGTCATGATTTTTCTTCAATGGGAAACAAATCTGCTATGAATTGTTGATCCCGTTCTTCTCGTATTTGATGAATAATTTCGTCAATATGTGGTTCCAAAGATTGACCGCTAAGCCGTTGGCCAATAGCTTGAGCATTGGCTAAAATTCTTGGTCTTAAGTTTTGCCAATTAGATTGATGTGTTAATTTTTGGTTTAATAATTCTCGTTCTTCAGGAGACAAAGCTTTGATTGCATTGGCTAAAGATTCAACAAGCTGAATGTTCATAGATGTATGTTCCTTGTTCAAAAAATGGCGATTGTTTAACCCTTTTTCATTGCTTCATTATTATTTTCGCTTCTATTTTGTGATGTTGCAGATGAAAAGGAATTCATAATGATTTTATCGTCTGATTATTTTTAATTGTAAATGAAATCGGCAGTGATACCAATTCACCAAAATTGTCATTTTGAAATAATTTGTTTAACAACAGCAACAAATCGTTCCATATCAGCCTGAGTAATAGCTCCCATTGTCGATACTCGAAAGATAGATTGGGCTAAATTTCCCTGTCCGGAATAAATTACATAATTTTGTGCTTTTAGTTGGTCGTGAAATTCTTCATAACTGAAGTTATCTGGTAAATAATAAGCATTCAAAACCACAGATGAACTTCCTTCAGGAAGTAAAGGTTTAATTCCCATTGACACTAACCCGTCTCTCACTAAGTTTGCAAGTTGGCTGTAATGGCTGTGTCTAGCACGCCATCCTCCTGCTTCTGCCATTTCTTGCAAAGCTTCTGCTAAAGCATAAAATGTCTGTACTGATTGAGTAAAAGGTGTACCGCCTTTATCTTGCTGTTGGCAATAGGTTGCTAAATCTAAATATAAAGTGCGGGGGATGGTGTCTGCTGAGGGCAGTGCATCCCGGCGCACAATGACAAAAGATGTTCCAGGGACACCATGCAGACATTTATTGGCTGTTGCAGCACAAGCGGTGATTCCCCAAGCCTCAAAATTCAATTCCTCAGCACCAAAGCTGCTGACTGCATCTACTAATATTTGAATGCGGCGTTGCTGACAAATTGCAGCTACTTCCACCAAATTATTGAGGCGACCAGTAGTAGTTTCGTGATGGACGACAGCGAGGTGTGTGATATCAGCTTTTTCATCCAAGAGTTTAATTAAACGTTTGATATCTATTTCCGCATCCCAAGCATGGGAAAGCGTAATGTAATTAATGTCGTGAATTTTGGCAATTTTGGATATTCTTTCACCATACACGCCATTTTCAATTACCAGCAATTTCCCATTTCTTGGTACTAAACTGCTGACCATAGCTTCCATCGCTGCTGTACCAGAACCGGTGAGTAAAACTGCTGCCCAGCCGCCTGCAAGATCGTAAACTTGAAGTAACTGTTCGCGGATTCTACTTTGCAACTGGGAAAACTCCACCTCCCGATGACACAAATCAGGACTTAACAGCGCATTTCTCACGCGATCGCTCAAATTAACAGGGCCAGGATTTAGTAAAATCATATTGTCATTGGGCATTGGGCATGGGGCATGGGGCATGGGGCATTGGGCATGGGGCATTGGGCATTGGGCATGGGGCATTGGTTATTCTCCGCGTCCCCGCGTCCCCGTGTCTCCCACGCTCCCCACTCCCTCAATATATTTCACAAAGCGTTGCAAAACTGCTTCCGGTGTAAGGTTGGGTCGAGGTAACTTCTCTAAAGTTCCGGGACGGATTTTGAGATGGGCAAATTTCGGTGTAGTTTTGGTATCTGCGGTAAATAAAACATCTAAAAGCGCGGGGTCGTCTCCGCTTAATGTAACGCCATAACCGCAGGCTTCGGCAATTTTGGCAAAAGATATATCAGAAGAGACGGTGGCTTGTGCGCCTGTGGAATCGTGGACTTCGTTATCTAAGAGAATATGGATTAAATTAGCACCGCCATAAGTGCCGATGGTCGCAAAATTACCCATTCGCATTAATGCTGCACCATCACCATCAATCACTACAACCTTCAGGTCTTTCCGCGCTAACGAAAGCCCCAATCCCAATGAGGAAGCGCATCCCATTGACCCAACCATATAAAGATGATTGGCACTGTCTTTACTGGCGAACAATTCCCGCCCTGTATATCCTGTAGTTGCAATTATGACAGTATTTTCAGGGTCAATCAGTTCCACAATTCGAGCTAAAGCTTGGTTGCGGGGAATCCGTTGTTCTTGGTTACCGCGAAAAAAAGCTTTGCTGAATATGAGGGTTACTGTTATCTTCGCGTTTGGGGATAGAAGAACGGGTGAGTGCGTGGGGTGCAATTGTTCCCTTACGCATAATTAGAGCATAAGGACGGCGCTGTTGTTGCATGTAAGCTGTGACTCTTTGCAAGACTGGTTCTATTTGTGCTGCATCTGTGGGAAAAAATTCCCAAGGTACAGTCATAGTTTCCAGCAATTTATCTGTGATTTGCCCCATTAATTCATGTTGGGGTTCATCTTGCAAATTGACATCGCCTCTGAGGGTACAAATAACTAATAGTGGAATCCGAAAAATATAATTCAAGGAAGTCAACGGGTTAACTGCATTCCCCAAACCAGAATTTTGCATCATCACCACTGCATATTTACCAGCAATTGTAGCTCCCGATGCGATCGCCACAGCATCTCCCTCATTAGCTGCGGAAATATAAGTTAGTTGAGGATCGTTAATGACGTAGTTAATAAAGGGCGTCAGAAAAGAACAAGGTACGCCAGTATACCAATCAAAACCAAAACTACGAGCAGCTTCTATGAATTCCTGTGCTTCAATCATAAATAATTGTCGGCTGACAGTCAAAAATTAACTATAATCATTTATTTTTGCAAGTTAGATAAAAGCGATCGCTCATCTGTTAGACTGAGTGAGCGATCGCTATTCCTAATACATTATCCAAATTTACGCCTGATGTGAATTGGAAAATCTCATTTTCTCCAAGGGTTTCCAGGCTTGGAAAAAACCGTAATTTTGGCATCATCAACGACATTGAAGTCTCAATTCACATTAGATGTAATTCAGGAAAAATTACCTGATGATGTCAGCTTTCAAGCTAAAACCAGACAAGTCAATTGGTGAAGGTGTTAGCCTTCTCTAGCTGTAGAAATCTTCAGGTTTCACGTCGGTAGGTTCAGTTCCTACAATCTTTCTAAGGCCAATTTTAGATTCCTTGGGTGTTTTGTATATATATCGGATACCATCTAGCTTTCCTTCTTTGCGAAGCCTATCCCAGTCAGCGTAGTTAACTTTGATAGTCACAGTTTGACCACAGGAGTTGTAGTACATATCATTAGTAATTACACCTCCCGACCAGCCGTAGAAAGCAGCCTGATCTTCATAAAAAACTGGGATGGTAGTAGCTGAACCAGTATTTAGCGTTTTCAAGCAGTCATTAGCAGCAAGCGCTGGCCTCTGACCTATTGATAGGCTTAAGCCGAGCATGATTAACAAGGCAATTATCATTTTTTTCATTTTACAGATCCTCTTTAGTGAGATTTAAGTTTTCAGGAAAGCTAGTATGAGTATTAGTATTTACTATTACAATTGCATTTCAATATAACAGTAAAAATACTACTAACTCACATAAAC
>Ga0314812_100144_pt1 | contig 12171 bp, 11 predicted proteins | sample STEome_9_FD_202336 | JGI IMG/M metagenome (GOLD analysis project Ga0314812, IMG submission 202336) | Metatranscriptome of soil surface biofilm microbial communities from soil inoculated with nitrogen-fixing consortium DG1, State College... ...
TGGGGGAATAATAACTTCCCAGTCTCTAGTTAACAGTCAACAGTCAACAGTCAACAGTCAACAATCAACATACCTCATACCCAATAACTAATTTATGATTCCTATTAGTGATAATGTGCGTTGTTGGAATAAGCCGATTGTTAATTATTGGCTGATTGGCATTAATATTGCTGTATTTTTATGGGAACTGAAACTAGAATTTGGCGATGAATTGGGCTATTTTGTCAATAGTTGGGGCTTGATTCCATACCAGATTACTGGGGCAATTCAAACTGCTATTTTTTGGAATTTTGCGGCCTGGATAGTTGTGATTTGGCGGCTATTTTCGCTAATTTTTAACATATTTTTGCACGGAAGTTTTAGCCAAATCTTGGGAAATCTGCTATTTTTATGGGTTTTTGGTAAAACTGTAGAAAATATCCTTGGACACAAGGGTTATTTGGGATTTTATTTAGGGGCTGGCGTTGTCACGAGTGTGGCACAAATTTTAGCTGAACCTAGTTTGAAAGTACCATTGATTGGTGCTAATGGGGCGATCGCAGCTGTTTTAGGAGCGTATATCATCAAGTTCCCTCAAGGAAAAATCTACTCTGTTTTACCACTAATAATTTTATATATTCCCCTGGAACTACCAGCGTTTTTATACATATTCTGGTGGTTTATTCAACAGTTATTTTATGGTATTGGTAGTTTAAATATTCCCCCTCTGGGTGTTAATCAATCTGGTGTTATTTTTTGGGGTCAATTCGTAGGATTGCTTTTTGGTGCGGGTTTCATGCGATTTAAGACGCTTATGAGATGGCTCAATTTTAGATGAAAAACTCGACGCCAGTTGTGGGATGAAGTTTTCCGTTGCTTTCATCCGAATCTGAGGTTTGCCCACTGCATAAATTGAATAAAATTGCCATATATCTTGCGAGTGAAATTTTTTAATTACCATAGCCAAACAATGCATATAAGCAGCGACTAGAACCAAGAATTTAGCAATGTTTCACAGTTTTTAATATCAAGTTGTTTATGTGCCTTTTGATAGATTGTATTTTTTAGCTGAAAAATCGATACTCATCACACTAGCGGATGCCAACTTTTCAAGTGGGTATTGTTTAGTTATGAAATGTGTATGAAATGCTAAATTTTAATATTATTTACGGGGAAAAAGTTCAAGCCGAAAGTTCAAAAGAAAAATCCAATCCTAATTTCACTGCCAACTTAGCGGCTTTAGTCACAAATGAACAGGTCGGGTATGAGGAAGATGAATCTTTAATTTTTGAGTCTGATACTCCATTTCCCAGTGAGACTCAAATTTTGGTGGTGGATGACGAACCAGATATTCGCGACTTAGTAACCTTTATTCTCCAAGATTACGGTGTAGAAGTTACTGCGGTTGCATCAGCACAAGAAGCATTGCAAGCACTGTCTGAGTCGATACCAGATGTTTTGATCAGTGATATCGCAATGCCAAAGACAGATGGTTATATGCTGATGCGTGAAGTCAGAAAGCGATCGCCTCAACAAGGAGGACATGTACCAGCGATCGCTCTTACGGCTTATGCAGGGGAAATCAACCAACAGCAAGCACTACAAGCAGGATTTCAGATGCATATTGCCAAACCAATCGATCCAGAAGAATTAGTTAAGGCGATCCTTGGTTTGATGACGCAAGTGGGTACTAAGTAACCTTTTGAAACACTGTCCATAAATGACAGCTGAAATTTCTCTTTTATCTCAGTACTAAATACTTTTGAGCTAAAAATTAACTACGTAAGATTTACTTAAGTAAATCCACTTGAGATTTGGGTTTGGGAAAAATCCTCTCGTGATTTTAAGTGTTTTTACAGAAGATATTATTCAGCAAAACCATAATTATCTAAATAGTTAGATGACTCATTGATTAATTATCTAACTTTTTTAAAAAAACTTTTGATAAATTTAAAAAACAATGAATAACTGTCCTTGCTGTTCTCATCAGCTTTTACGTCATATCCGGCATCATGAAATTTACTTTTTTTGTCGGACATGCTGGCAAGAAATGCCAATTTTAAAACAAACATACTATCCGAAAACTCAAGCCAATTTCATCGAAAAAAACAAAGTTCTAAATTAACCTTGGAATTTGATTTGAGTTGTAAACAATATCAGTGCTGGCTGTTGACTGTTGACTGTTAACTGTGAACCGTCAACAGTCAACAGCTAACGACTTCAATTTAACGTTAGGATAGATATCAACAGGATTTAATTGTATCTACCGTTTTCATGGGAATGACTGAGCAACACGATCCTAACTCTCAGCAATTCAGTGAACTCACCGATAGTGTAAACAACAAATCCCTCGGTGGTTCCTGGAAAAATCGCGTTGCTGGTGTCTGGAACAAAGCAACAACAAATTTGACGCAATTCTTACCCGTAGAACAAGTAGCACAAACAGTTATTCAATGGTTTAGTGTCAGTGAGGCTCAAGTTGCAGAAATTTTAGAGAAAGTTCGAGCCGAATTACCAACTACACAAGCTCTGTTAGTTGGTAAACCCCAAGCCGGAAAAAGCTCAATTGTGCGTGGACTGACGGGAGTTTCTGCGGAAATTGTCGGTCAAGGATTTCGCCCTCACACCCAACACACCCAGCGCTATGCCTATCCTTCTAATGACCTACCGTTACTGATTTTTACTGATACTGTGGGCTTGGGTGATGTAAATCAGGATACTCAAACAATCATTGAAGAGTTACTTGGCGATTTGCGACGAGAGACTAGTTGTGCAAAAATCCTAGTTCTGACTGTTAAAATCAATGATTTTGCAACTGATAGCCTACGACAAATTGCTCAACAGCTACGCCAGCAGTATCCAGATATTCCCTGTTTGTTAGCCGTTACGTGCTTACACGAAGTTTATCCCCCTGATACGGTCGATCATCTTGCTTATCCTCCAGACTTTGAGGAAGTCAATCGCGCATTTACTCTCATACAAGAAACTTTTGCTGGATTGTACGATCGCTGTGTACTCATTGACTTTACTTTAGAGGAAGATGGCTATAATCCCGTGTTTTATGGATTAGAAGCCCTGAGAGATACCCTCGCAGAACTACTCCCCCAAGCAGAAGCCCAAGCAATTCATCAGTTATTGAATCGGGAAGAAGCTGGTAACCAAATTGGCAACCTCTACCGCGATACAGCACGGCGTTACATTTTGCCTTTTGCAATTATGTCTGCAACCCTAGCAGCTGTGCCATTACCATTTGCCACAATGCCAGTGTTAACTGCCTTGCAAGTTTCGATGGTGGGGCTTTTAGGAAAATTATACGGGCAAACACTGACGCCATCCCAAGCTGGAGGCGTTGTGAGTGCCATCGCTGGTGGTTTCCTCGCACAAGCCATCGGGCGGGAATTAGTGAAATTTATACCACTTTTCGGGAGTGCGATCGCCGCATCTTGGGCAGCCGCCTACACCTGGGCATTAGGAGAAGCAGCCTGCGTTTACTTTGGGGATTTAATGGGAGGTAAAAAACCAGATCCCCAGAGAATTCAGTCGGTGATGCAAGAAGCTTTTAAGGCAGCACAAGAACGTTTTAAAGGAATTAAACGTTGAACTAATACCAGTTCTGTATGAAGATGGGCTAAACCATATTTAAGTATAAGAGAAAAATGAACCGCAAAGGACGCATTCGCCCAGCGTCTCGTCAGAGAAGGACACAAAGAAAGAAAGAACTTAAAAGAGTTTGGCGCAGCCTCACAAAGAAATGGTATTAAGCCTACAGGTTAACCCCAGGAGCAGTAATTAAACGTCCTGCCATTGTCTTTAATCCTAAACGTGTTTCGTCTTGGCATAAGTACCTTAATCTCTTGCCTACTCATAGATTAAGTCATCATTACAGAGTATATTAACTGAGGATTTCTACATAGCCATCCGTTCCATTAACCCGAATTCTCTGTCCGTCATCGATCAGTTTGGTAGCATTATCCACTCCTACAACTGCACTTATGCCATATTCACGTGCTATAACTGCTCCATGAGTCATCAGTCCACCAACTTCGGTGACTAGTCCTTTTATGGATACAAACAATGGTGTCCAGCTAGGGTCAGTAAAGGAAGTGACTAATATATCTCCATCTTCTAGATCGGCATCTTCCATGTTTAAGATGACACGCGCTCGTCCCTCTATAACTCCGGAGGAAACAGGTAGACCCATAATAGCTTCGACAGGGAGATTTTCTCGTTTGTACCGACCTGCAATGATTTCACCATCAGACGTGATCACACGTGGGGGAGTTAGTTTTTCATATAATTTGTACTCGTCTTTTCGTTTGCTGATAATCTGGTAATCAAGTTTATTTGTGCATACGACTGAGCGAAGTTCTTCAAAAGTGAGATAGTATATATCTTCTTTTTCATGAATAACGCCCGCTTGTACAAGTTGTTCGGCTTCTTGGAGTAAAGCTTTCTTATAAACGAAGTAGCGATTAACTATGGCGTATTTGGGATATTCACGATAACCGATGAAATTCCGGATTAGGTCAATCATTCGTTTTGTTTCCTTAGCTTTTTGTTCGCCATCCGGTAATTGCTTCAATCGCTCTAATAACTCTTGTTCTTTTTTCAAAGCTGACTGTCGCCCTTGCTCAAATTTACGCTCGCTTTCACCAGGCTCAAAATTTTTGATGTTACTGAGAATCATCGGAACAAGTGTGGTTGGGTTTTCGCTCCAACGAGTTCTCGTAAGATCGATTTCTCCAACACATCGCATTCCGTATTTGTGAAGAAAAGTAGCGATCGCGTTCTGGGCTTCCTGTCCACCCTCAAGCTTCACGAATTCACCCAGAAAGTTATCCTCTTTTACCTGTTGCAAATACTCAATGACTTCCGGGTAAGGACGAATCGCATCCGCAACATCCAATAGTGCCAGACCCATTTCCGACGTAATATTGTTGGGTGCTGATTGAGAAAGTTTATCCGCTGCGTTTTTTTCGCCTAACCACTCGTTCATTTTTTCATTGATCCAGGAGGAAGCATTCATCCCAGTGATAAGCACACCAAAACTCTGTGAATCAGCGTTGGTCTTTTTTAATTGCTGGATATCTTCCAGGATAAAATCAAACAGATCCGATCCTAATTTTGTTTGGATGGTTTGTTTTAACGCCTCGAGCGAGGTTTGACTCTGTTGAATCAAATCAGCAACAATCGCCGGATCGTAGTCGTTTAGGGTTTGAAAATCCGCAGGCGATCGACCTTTACCGCTTTTGCCGGAACTCTGCTCGTCGGGTAACGATTTTATAAAATCTCCCCGCTCTAGGATGATTGTAAGTGCGTCTTTCATGAGCGGATCAGATTTTCCCAATGTGACGTTTAATACCGTTTCTCTGCTGACAGGTGAAGCCAGCGTCGCTGTAACATCAACAAACAACCTTCCACCAGCAGTGTGCATGGGTGCATGGGTCATTAACAGGAAAAAAGACAATCCCAATGGTTTCATGGGGGCGGTCATCATTTGTTGATGACCGACAGATACATAGACGTGATTTTCTTCATCGTTTGCTTCCGGAATGGGATATAAAGTCGTGATGGGGCGACTCTGGACAATATGAAATGTATCATCAACCAAACACCATTCGATGTCCTGGGGGTGTCCGAAATGTTCTTCAATCTTCCTCCCAATGCGCTCAAGCTGCAAAATCTGCTCGTCTGTCAGGGCTTGTCTGTTCTGTCTCTCAGGTTCAATCTCCTGTTCTTTCGTACCGCCATCTTTTAAGGCATAAATAGCCAGTTTCTTTGTGGATATTTTCTTATCGATCACCTTGCTGTTACAAACTTTATACATATCAGCATTCACAAGGCCAGAAACTAAGGTTTCACCAAGTCCGAAGCTAGCATCAATGGATAATACCTTCCGATTAGAAGTGACGGGATCGGCAGTAAACAAAATTCCTGCCACCTGCGGAAAAACCATTTTCTGAATAACCACAGACAGGTGGACTTGACGGTGGTCGAAGCCGTTTTGGAGGCGGTAAATTACTGCTCTCTCGGTAAATAGCGATGCCCAGCACTTACTGATATGCTTTAAAATTGCTTCCTTTCCAATAATGTTCAAATACGTATCCTGCTGGCCTGCAAAAGAGGCTGTCGGTAAATCCTCAGCAGTTGCGCTGGATCTTACTGCATAGGCATTTTTTTCTCCAAGCCTAGAGAGAAGGCGGGCGATCTCTTCATTAATACCTTGAGGAATGGCTATCTCTTCGATGAAAGAGCGAATCTCACAACTAAGTTCACTGATTTTATGCCGATCTTCCACCTTTAGAAGCGATAACTGGTCTAGTAATTCGTTAATCGAAGACGTTTCCCCAATGATTCTTTTAAAAGCTTCAGTAGAAATACAAAAGCCATCTGGTACGAGTATTCCTTGAATCTTGGTAAGTTCCCCCAGGTTCGAGCCTTTACCACCAACGACCTTGAGTTTTGTTTTGTCAATATCTTGAAAACAAAGCACAAATGAACTCATCAGTTTCTCTCCTTTGGCAATTGATACTACGGTTGCAATCAGCGGCGGCAAACAGCTTTTGCATCACAACCAGTATCTTCAACAGTCCGCTGCATTGCAATTGTTAGGCGGCTCCACTCACACTGCCTTTGTGTACTTCATAGCGCAACTCAGCCATGCCAGCACCCATCTGATGAACAGACACTAGGCGCAGAACTGGGCTTAGCACTCTGCGAGGGAATAGCGGCTTACCCTTGCCGAGGGTGGCCGAGCCAACCTGGACGATCAGCTCATCCAGTAAACCAGCATCGTAGAACTGACCAGCCAGATCTCCGCCTCCAACTATCCAGATGTTTTTAGTGCCAGCAGCATCTCGCATTTGGGTGTGGACGTGCTGCACATCTCCATTGACGAATCGGATGTTCGCACCTTCGATTATTGTCAGCTTGCGACTAGAAAATATCCAGGCTGGCTGAGTGTATGGCCACGCAAAGCCAGTCTCAGTAGCTACCTTTTGGGCGTTGCGTACCATCCACTCGTAAGTTGCTGATCCCATTGCCAACGCACCCACATCTGAAATGAACTCTGGATAGCTGGAGTCATTCAGGTCGCCAAGCCCAAACAGCCAATCTAGTGAGTCATTCTCAGTCGCAATGAAGCCATCAAGACTTGTCGCTGTAAAGTACTGAGTTTTCATTTTTGTATGCAACTCCTAAATATGACTTCAAGTGCATAACGGTGTCCATCACCTGCCGCAGATCGCCTTTGTATCATAACCGATCGCTCTCGGCGGTCGGTGTGCATGGGCGTTGTTATACGGCGTTCACGTTGGCGTAGCCTCTCGTAGAGAAGTGTGCCGTACCCCTGCGGGGAAGCAAGCTACGCGGAGCGTCTTTGACAGGAGAAGGTATCGCTCACTAGCTGCCGCTACCGCGATAGTGACACAACAGGGCTATTTGAAAATTTTTGAAAACAGGATAGTAGCGGAGGTGTTAGCATTCATTTCCAATTTAAGATTGTTATTTTTTACACGGACTTACGTCCAAATAAAGAAGAGAAAGCACTATAGCTAACGCTCAAATCCTTAAGAAGTAACTCTCACATAGGAGATAAAAATTATGGCTACTAATACCAAAAAAGTTAGTTTAATTGATGATAACGCAATGGGTATTTATAAAATTGCTGACTACAACGAGCGTAAGTTTAAAGCAGTCTACTACGGGCTACAAGAAACCTGGGGTAAAACTATTCAAGCGCAGTCACAAACTAACTGGAATAAAACACAATGGGATGCTTTTAAAACAAGATTTATTGCTACATTCGGCTCAGTCGAAAACCCCAAATATAGTGTACAACAAATGGTTGACTATTCCATTAAGCACTTCAACAAAGGCTTAGAAGAACTACTCGAAGTCAACAAACGTACTTGGCTACAACGCGAACGTTTATTAGCAAAATAATCACAAATCATCTGATTTTACAGAAAATCCCGCTCATACAGAGTGGGATTTATTTTTTTGGCTAATGCTGACGCAGCTAAAAGCGAAATACTCATCAAGGAAAAAACTATGGCTGCTAATAAATCTACTAAAGCTCAAGCTGCTAAAGTCGATGATTCAACAATGGAGCAATTCAAGATTGAATCATTCGACGTGCGTAAATACAACACAATTTTCTATTCAATTCGTGACCTTTACGGACGCGAATCACAACGGCAACTGGGGTCTGACAATTTCGATTGGAAAGCTTTTAAGCTTCAGTTTGAAATCTGTTTTGGTCGTCCTGAAGATTGTCGTTACACCACAGAACAATTATTAAATTTCGCCAAATACAAATTCAACATGAGTTTGGAAGACTTGTTAGCTTATAACCGTAAATCATGGGAACTCCGCAAAAGACGAGAACAACAATATGCAGATATGGAGCAAATTAACTCTGTAATTCAACACATTTCAGAAATTACCAATCCTCATATTGATTGCTCCCAAATGTTAGACCAATACCCATACTAAACTTTAAAAGAATCAGTTATAAAGTACTGTTTTATACAGCATCTTATTCTAACTGATTCTTTTTTTAGTACATTGATTTTTGTCTGAACCTATCAAACATTCTCGTTTACAGCAATAAAGGTACTAGGTCGTTCACAAGGCGTAAAGTTATACTTATGGTTGACTTCTTCACGTACATTATTTGTATTACCTTCAACAAATTTAGTTAACGGTACAACCTCAGAGCGTATATAACCAGTTAGCTTGTCAAACTGAATAATCATATGTTGGTGGAGTGCCCAGACATCGGCCATTCGATTGCCAATACCAGAAGATATCTCATCAGGTATAAAAATATTGCCGTGCCAGGATACCTTCATCCCTTCTTTTTGAAAGTAAACGTCTATTTCTGGGCGAATGTAATCCGCAGTGCCTCCAAAAAACACTAGTTCTTCAATATCCTCATCTATCTTCGACCGCAACCACCTAACGATTGCACGCCAATATTCATCTCTGGCAAGCAATAAAGCCTTGGACATTAACTCACCATCAAGTTGAATTTCATTGTTTTTGCGCTTGCGTGAGAGTTTTTGCATCACTTGGGGATCGCAACTAACTCCAGCTTCTACCAACACCTCAATAATATTGGGATTATCAGGGCTTAGTCCTGATGTCTTGGAAGTGAAATTATTCACTAGCCAAAACATACCAAAATTGCTAGTTATTCCCACGCCAGTTGAACCGCTCCTAACGGTGAAAACACTTGCATTACGATAACCAAGCATCACGTATATCGAAGCAGGCATATTCTCACCAAGCGTTCGTCTACGGTGGAAAAATATCCCGCTGCCCTCAGAAGAAATATTACAATGAAGTATTTTCACCCGCATTTTACCTGCTGGTGTATCAAACCCTCGAAAAGCATCTTTCAAGCGAAGTTGTAGCTGTTCTTTATCTTGTACTTCTCCCGGCGGTAACAAGATACTTAAGTAAGCAGCAACATCGTTACCTAAATTCAGCTTTTCTTTAGTAAGCCATATTGCACCGCATACCTTGGGAATTGCTAGTTCGTATTTAAGTTCTCTTAGTTGCGATATACCCCCGAATCTACGGCGGGCAAGTTCTCCCAAAGCATAATACTCATCACCTATTCCTACCCAAACACGAGAAGAAGGTAGTCCTTCTTCTTGAACACTCTCAACTGAAGCCTTAGCAATATCAGCCACTTCTGAGTCTAAAAGCAATACTACAGGCTTTCCTTGCGGATACTCTTGGACGATAACTTTGGTTTTACTGGCACCCATGTCAATCGTCATTACTATCTTGTTTACCTCTGCTTTCTCCCTAGTTTTAGGCATATCTTTATTTTTTATTAACTTTTACTATCACTCCCAATTTAACCTTTACAGGTATTAGCTCGGTATAGTAAAAGACTTTGTTTACAGCATCATTACGCTATTTTATAAAAACGTTTACAAAGATTATCAAGTTTAGCTCTATCTTTGGTTAGTAAATAATTATTATCTCAGTTGAAATCCCGCATCCCCTTCTATTGCGTCTGCTGGTATCACATCCTCCTCATCATCAAGCCAACCATCATCATCCAAATTCTCGGTTTCCCCCGGAATAACCATTATTGGTGGTTTATCCAAAACAGTTGATTCAACTTGACTTGATTCAATACCTGCCCCACTAGAACCCAAAAAAGAAACATGAGGAGGAATTAAATTAGTAACGATAGGGTTTGCTCCCATTCCATTACTCGCCATCGTCGGTTGTACAAGCATTACCTGAGCAAGTCCTTCCATTCCAAATGACCGTTTGAGCTTAACTATTTCAGCTTCCATATCCGCGATCGCATCTAATACTGCCTGGCGAAGTTCCTCCCCTGTGACACCAATTTTACGTAACTAATAGGGTTTATATCGCGGCATAATAGCTAAGAGTGCCAAGTCCTCCCTCCCTGTTCACTCTCTTTTATATACTCCAATACCTTCCCCTCAAGTGATGATTTTTTTCTGATCACCGTGAGCATAACTGATTCAGCTAAATCTTTCTTTCTAGGCATAAATCTTGATAAAAAACGAAGTATTCTCAGTAATATATATGTAGTTTATACTACTATAACCTCTTGGTTGGAGTAATGCCATACTCTACTCTTATTCAACTTTTAATCAGTTCTTACTCCAATTTCCAAAAATCAGCTAACTACAAATTGAATTTGTATTTGAATTCAGTCTTTAAATTGTAAATATCTTTTAACAAGGGAAGTAACATATGAGTTTACCCCTACTATACTCCGAGTATTTTCCTACCAGGAATACTGTATTAAAAACTAGAATAAATGTAAGTAGACAACAACTGTAACCCTCTCTGCACAGGATTTACAGCCAATTATATCTTTGATCTAACATATTGTCCGTTTGGCACAATCCAATCAGTAAGACAAGGTATAGTTAGTAGGGTCATGCGCCTAAACACCTCATAGAGGATATAATCAAAATATTGCTTTAATGTACAAGTTTTGCGATCGCACTAGCCTTAAGTTGTCAGTTCATTGGCACAATCGCATTGCATTACACAAGAACCTATCCCACTAATAATATTTTTTTAATCCAGATGTGGATAGTAGCAAGGTCAATGAATGCGTCAAAGTAAAGCTTTTGACGTTCCCATCTGACAACGAGGCGGCGGTATTTGCGTTGATACCAAGCAAAACACCGCTCCTGTTGAAATCTAGGAACAGAGATTTTGATGGGTCTTCCTCTGTTTTTCTTGGTCCTCCAAACTCGTTTTGGGATTTGAGGACGAATACCTCGCTTGCGTAAAGCAGCACGTTTTTCCTTTGAGTCGTAGCCTTTATCGGTAGCCAGCACCTTGAATCGTTTACGTGGTCTGCCACGCTTCAAAGTTTTTAATTTTACCTTATCAAGCAGAGGTAAAACCTGCTCTCTCTCATTACCGTTAGCTGGAGTAGTGGAGTTAGTTAAAGGCATTCCATTGCCTTCAGTCAGAGTGTGAATCAGAATACCTTTGCCTTTGCCACCATATGCAACTCCTTCACCCCCTCCTTTCCCAGGGGGAAAAAGACCCGTCAACCGCGCCAAACTCCCAATTTATCAGTCCTTTTTCATCTGCGTAGGCGTAGCCCGCCGCAGGCATCGCTAGTATACGTCCCTGTAGGTGTTCAAATGTTCCATCCTCGCGCCATCGTTTTAACCACCGATGAGATGAGCTTTTCGATGCCCATGTTTCCCCACGCGGCAGATCACACCATCGGCACCCAGTAATCAAAATGTACAACAGACTATTTAATACATGGCGATATGGCGCATGAGGCATTCCTTTACCACGCTTCGATGGCTCCTTGGGAAATATATCCTCAAATAACTTCCATTCCAGGTCACTCAATCCCTCAAAACGTCCCGCCATCAACTGATACACCCAACTCAAATCAAAAGTAAATTACCACAATCTGGCATTAGTGGGATAGATTCAAATAAGAGCATCTTCTAATATCAGCAATCAGAGAAGCACTTGGTAAGCTGTTCCACATCTAGCTTGCATATCTAAATTTCATTGAAGTCTGGTAGGGTGGTGGGGCAGAAAGCCCGACTAATTATGCAATTTAAATGTGGAGCAGATTTAGGACTTACGCATTGACAGAAAGTTGATACTATGCAACCAAGCCCAACTTCTGTGGTAGGTGTTCTAAAA
>Ga0314812_100146_pt1 | contig 12169 bp, 6 predicted proteins | sample STEome_9_FD_202336 | JGI IMG/M metagenome (GOLD analysis project Ga0314812, IMG submission 202336) | Metatranscriptome of soil surface biofilm microbial communities from soil inoculated with nitrogen-fixing consortium DG1, State College... ...
TGGGAATCATAACTAATTATGCGAACATAATATGATTTATTAACACTCACATAGCTATCAAAACGTAGCGATCGAGCATTTGTTATTTCGGCGAGCGCATTTGTTACTTCGGCGAGCGCATTTGTTACTTCGGCGCTCGCATTTGTTGTTTCAGCGCTCGCATTTGTTGTTTCAGCGCTCGCATTTGTTGTTTCAGCGCTCGCATTTGTTACTTCGGCGCTCGCATTTGTTACTTCGGCGCTCGCATTTGTTGTTTCGGCGCTCGCATTTGTTGTTTCGGCGATCGCATTTGTTGTTTCGGCGATCGCTAATTCAATTCTGATCAAATGAAAGGCGGGCATTATTTCAAGCCGGTCGCCTCTGGAGTGAGAAAAGCCTATTTACCAGAGGGAAGCTTTAGTTCGATGTTTAATTTGTTCCCTATTTCCATAACATTTAGTCAGGACTTACGCAAGTGTCACAAAAAATAAAAGCTTTTTGCTTGTAGTAAGCGGCTCCAGCCCTTATTTTGAGGACTAAAGTCCTCACTACAAACTTAAAATAATATGCCAGTTGCGTAAGTCTTATTAGTTTAATTTGGTTAATTTTGACATAGGTTTTATTTTATTGCCTTTTCGACTTCTTCGCAAATTTTCACCCAAGCTTGGTTACATTCTGCCTTATTTAGACTGTCGAGGGGTTTATTTGGAGGGTGAACAGCTTGGTATTTTTCGATTTCAGTTTTTCTGTATGAGCTTGCACTAATTGGAATCCAGATAATAGTTAATCCCTCTTGTTCGGCTGCGTTAAGTAAGGGGGGTAGTTCGTGTCTGTCGATGAAATCAGAGGCTATAAAGTCAGGGCTGACTAGCAGGATAGCAACCTTAGCTGTGGCTAATGCTTTTTCAATCTCGGCTTTCCATTTTGCGCCAGGTTTGATTTTGGTGTCATCCCAAACGATCAAACCTTCTGCACGAATATAGGGTTTTAGTTGTGTTTGCAGTTGTGTTAACCATTCTGCATCTTGATGACTGTAGCTAACAAATATTTGGTTTCTGATGCTTTCTGACATAATTGGTTCCTTAATGGGGGGTGGTTCAATAATTCCTTTGTCTATTTGTTGTTTTTGTCGAGTTCTTATATCTTCATATCCATCAAGTAGTTGGCGCAAATCGAGTTTTAATTTTAGTTTGCCGATGGTGATTGTGCTTTCACCCATTGCTTCGAGTCCGAGTAATTCTTGGTAGTCGAGGGGCGGATGTTTGGGGTGATTGGGGACGGGAACCCATTCGGTGATTTCGAGATTGGGAAGACTTTTGTGGATTTTTTGGAAGACATCGCGGAGAATACCGAGAAATAAGCGCCGTGTTTCTTTACGTCCGCTAATGGTGATGAAGATTTTTTTGTCTTCGGGATCGGCTTTGATGCGAGCGATGTTGTAGATTTCGTTGTTTTCTTGATATTGCAGCATTACGCCACTGCGCCAATAGATTTGGTTATGAATTTTTTCGTGGCTGATGACGATGAAGCGGGAGATGATGCTTTCGGGGAGAACTTTATAATGGTATTGAAATTCCAGGGTTTCGCCGTGGAGTTTTGTTTCGTCTGGTTGGTCTTTAGGCAGAAGTCCTGCAATCAGGAATTGTGGTGGTTGACATTCTAGTGCAAAGCAAAGCTCAAATTCTTTCATCAGCCCGATCAGATAGCCGTGACGCTTGGTGGGGTATCGCTCCGGATTGAGGATGCGGGTGAGATCGGCGGGGGTGAAAATGCCTTTGGTTTTAGTTTTGAGGTTTTCATCGCTCAGGAGCGCGTAAATGCCTTCTGTCACCCAGTTGGGTTTGAGGACGTTGGTATCTTTGAGGATGGGATGATCGCGGAAGTTGAGAACTAAGCCAAGTCGATGCAGCAAGTCGATTAGTTGCTCTTGGTTTTGTTCTTCGGGAATCTCTTTTTGGTGGCAGATGCCGATGTAGCTGTTGTAGCTGATGAAGTCTTCAGTCATGGATTCGAGTTGTTGTTTAACCTCAAACCATGAGAGGGGTAGAAGGTCGTAGACTTCTTTGAGGTTACCGATTTGCTGCAAAATTGCGGTGCGAAGTTCATCAATGCCGATATTTTCTTGGCAAGAGGTTTCGATAATGTCTTGGATGTTAGGATATTTTTCGCGTAATGCTTTGCGGTTGATGTCGAGGGGTTGTTCGTCTTTTTTGTTGCCAACGATAATCACGGGGGACTGTCCGCCGAAGCTTTCGATTAGTTTCAGCCAATATTCAATGCGGTTTTCTTCCTCGCTGGTGCGACAATTACAAACGAGGAGATAGAGGCTGCGCTTAGTCAGAAAAAACTGATGGGTGGCATGATAAATTTCCTGTCCGCCAAAGTCCCAAACATTGACGCGGATGTCTTTGCTATTGACCTGCACGTTCCAAGTTTCCACATTGAGTCCATCGGTTTGGGCTTGATTTTGATCGTATTTATTGCGGATTAGTCGCTCAATGAGGGATGTTTTGCCGACGCTACCTTGTCCGATGAGCAAGAGTTTGGCTTCGTTGAGTGGACGCACTTCACCGCTTCGGAGTAATTGCAAGTAATTGAAAATATCTTTAACTGAACCAATATCATCAGAAGATCCTAAAATCTCTGGTGAAATAGGAAGCGGATTTCCCCGTAAATCTAGTATTTCCAATTTCGGCAAACTTTCGATCGCTTCTGGTATCTGGGTTATTTTGTTGTCACTCAGGTAAAGCTCCCTCAGATTGGTTAAATTAGCGAGTGCCTCTGGAATCTGGGTTATTTTGTTGTTACTGAGGTAAAGCTCCCTCAGATTGGTTAAATTAGCAAGTGCCTCTGGAATCTGGGTTATTTGGTTGTCATTGAGGTAAAGCTCCCTCAGATTGGTTAAATTAGCGAGTGCCTCTGGAATCTGGGTTATTTGGTTGTTATAGAGGATAAGCTGCGTCAGATTAGTTAAATTAGCGAGTGCCTCTGGAATCTGGGTTATTTCATTGTTACGGAGGTCAAGCTGCGTCAGATTGGTTAAATTAGCGAGCGCTTCTGGAATCTGGGTTATTTGGTTGCTATCGAGGTCAAGCTGTGTCAGATTGGTTAATTTAGTGAGCACCTCTGGAATCTGGGTTATTTGGTTGTTATAGAGGATAAGCACCCTCAGATTGGTTAATTTGGCAAGCACCTCTGGAATTTGGGTTATTTGGTTGTTATAGAGGATAAGCACCCTCAGATTGGTTAATTTAGCAAGCACCTCTGGAATCTGGGTTATTTTGTTGTTATTGAGGTGAAACTCCCTCAAATTGGTTAAATCAGCGATCGCCTCTGGAATCTCGGTTATTTGGTTGTTACGGAGGTGAAGCTGCGTCAGATTGGTTAATTTAGCGATCGCCTCTGAAATCTCGGTTATTTGGTTGCCATCGAGGTTAAGCTGCGTCAGATTGGTTAATTTAGCGATCGCCTCTGAAATCTCGGTTATTTGGTTGTTACGGAGGTCAAGCTGCGTCAGATTGGTTAATTTAGCGATCGCATCAGGTATTTGAGTTAGCTTTACTCGAATTAAGATAAGTTCCTCTAAATGTAGTAGTTGCGTTACCACATCGGGAATGCTCTCTAAAGGATTGCCACTAATATCCAACTTACGCAAATTAGGCAAACCTAATAGTTCAAGTGGAAGCGTTTTTAAATTGTTGCCTGAAACATTTTCGAGAAGGCGGCTTCCTACTCGTTCATAACCTTCAACCTTCTTTCCCAAAATCAAAGACTCAAGCTGCTTCAACTTACCAATTTCTACAGGTAACTCAGTCAACTCCTGCCCCGACAAGTCTAACTCTTGCCAACCCTCAGCCACGGCGCGATCTATCAGTACCAATAACTCATCCTGCGTCATAATTCTAAGGAAAAGGGTAAAAGAAAGAAGATTGATGAAGATTATCTTAACTGATTAGGAAAAAATGCTACATCTTCGCTTTTTGGCGATACTTGCGGTGGTCACTGAGCTTCTTGCCCTGAGCGACGCCGAAGGGTGTCGAAGTGCGGGCTACGCCAACGCGCCTTGAGATGTGGCGATCGCATATATCTAAATCTGGTTTCTAGCTATCTCTGTGATTACACCTGCGATCGATTTTTGGCATTGTTTACAAAATCGAGCGATCGCATTCCTGACAGTAATCTGTTGTAAGTCGCTATATATCTAAACTACTTTTTTACTTCCGTAACTTTCACTTTCACCTCTCCCTGCCCCAACTGAATCGATAAATTTTGCCCCACTTCTAATTCAGCCGCAGCACGAGCGATCGCTCCATTTTCTTGTCTCACCACTGCATAGCCACGCTGCAACACAGCTTTCGGGTCGAGAGTTGCCAACTTTTGCCGCAACAATTCTAAATGCTGCTTTGCTTGGTGCGATCGGGCGATCGTTACTTGTACCAATTGCTGACGCTTCCAAACGAGCTTCTGTGTCTCTTGCTCTAGTTGCCGATCTAACCGCAAACGTCGCAAACGATTCCGTAATCCTTGCAGTTTATTTTCAGCATTTTCCCCAAAGTTATGCACTGCCTCATGCAAAGCTAGAACTCGTTGCTGATGCTCAGTATACAATTGTGCAATTGCGGGTACAACTGTTTCCGCCGCCGCCGTTGGTGTATGCACACATACATCTGCAACTAAATCTACTAAAGATTCATCTCGTTGATGACCAATACCAGTAATTACGGGAATGGAACAATTAGCAACAGCTCGCACCACTCGTTCATCATTAAAGCAAGCCAATTCCTCAATTGCCCCACCACCACGCGATAAAATTAACACCTCGGCGCGCCCATCCCAGTCAACACGCTCAATTGCTTTAACGATGGATTCTGGTGCTTGCTCGCCTTGTACTGTGGCTGGAGAAAATAAAACGTGTAAACCTGGATACCTTTGCTTGAGAGTTTTTTGAATATCACCCCAAGCCGCCGCAGTTGGTGAAGTGACCACAGCAATGGTTTGGGGGTGGATGGGGAGCGATCGCTTTCTTTGGCGATCGAATAACCCCTCAGCCAGCAAGCGATTTTTGAGTTGTTGATAGCGTAACGCCTGTAAACCAACACCAGCAGGTAAAGCCTGCCAAACTGATAACTGATACTCTCCCCGTTGCGGATAAACTCGAATACTGCCCAAAATAATTATCTGTTCGCCGGCAACGGGTATCTGGGCGAGTTTTGCCAATTGACTATTCCACACCACACACTTAATTCCTGCCGTACCATCCGTATCTTGCAGCGTGAAAAATAACCCACTGCGATGGTGGTTAGCACTGGAAACTTCTCCAGTCACCCAAACTTGGCGCAATTGTTCATCTTGCTCTAACAACAACCGGATATAGTCGGTTAAACCAGATACCGAAAGTGCTGTATCAAGAATCAGAGAGTCGGGAGTGTCGAAAGTCATCAAAGATGCCTGGGAGCAAAAGCTTAATCAAATATTAGCAAATAACGTTAATTACTTGCGTAGCTCAACTTTTACCGAACGTCGCCAACGTAGCGACCAAGGTTTCAGTCTTCTCAACCTTTATAGAATACTCCCCAAAAAGTTTTAGTTTAGCCAAATAAACTATGCCTACGGTGGTAAATTAAGCGATTATCATGTAATTGTTAGCTTAGCTAATATTTAGCACCACATATTAAAATTTCGCTCATGAAAATTTGGAATAGGCAACTAGGCGATGGCGTAAGTAGTATCATTTATCACTATTTACCGGCCTTTCGTTGGCGTAATTTTCGGCTGTTTTTTGGTGGACAGTTACTATCATTGTCTGGGACATTTATGACCCAGCAGTTAACTATTCCGTGGCTGGTATACGATTTGACTAAATCGGCCTGGTTGTTGGGAGTTGCAGGGTTTGTACAGTTTTTACCTACGTTATTACTGATTCCCTTTTCCGGCGTATTGTCCGATCGCTGGAGTCGTCGTGAGTTGTTAATACTGGTGCAGATATTGGGAATTAGTGTTTCGTTGGCTTTAACTGTTCTGACCTTTACGAATTGGATTACATTTCCCATCCTATTGCTACTGAGTGTCCTTAATGGTTTGCTCAAGGGATTAGATATGCCCGTGCGTCATACAATCGTCACCGAAACCGTAGACGATCGGGCTCATTGGAGTAATGCGATCGCTTTGAATTCAGTGATGTTGAGTTCCTCTTCAGTATTGGGGCCAGCTATGGGCGGAATTTTGATTGGTACGTTAGGGGTGAAATATTGTTTTCTCTACGATACGGTGAGCTACATTCCTGCTATCTTGACCCTGCTAGCCATGCGGCTGAAAGCTAGATCCACCCAAACCCTTACGAATATGAGGGATACTTTTGAAAAATTGCGGGAGGGTTTTGAATATGTCTCCCAATTCCAGCCGATTAGAGCAATTTTGTTAATGCTAGCTCTACAAGGTTTATTCGGGATGTCTCATGTTGCCCTGATGCCAGTGTTCGCAGCTAAGATTTTAAATGGAGATGCAACTACGATGGCTCACTTGGGCACCTCAGCACCGATTGGCTCCTTGCTTGCTTGCTTGTATCTGAGTATCAGACGAGGGATTGTAGGTTTAGAACGTGTGATTGTAGTTGCTCAAGCCTTGATTGGGATGAGTACGATCTCCTTTTCACTATCGCGTCAAGTCGGGCTATCGATGATTATACTGCTGTTTATAGGCTGCTTTGTCATTCTTCAGATTACCAGTAGCAATATGATTATCCAAACCCTAGTGGCCGAAGATAAACGCGGACGGGTGATGAGTTTTTATGCCCTAGCAATGGTGGGTATGATGCCTTTTGGCAATTTGTTAGCTGGGACTTTAGCTGATAATTTTGGTGCCACTAATGCCTTAATTGTCTGTGGCAGTATGAGTATCTTAGGTTCGCTATGGTTCTCTACACAACTACCAGCAGTGAGTCGTTGGATAGCTTCTCATACAAGTCGGTTTTCTTTGGAAAAGTTGAATTAGTTATCAACTGTTTCGGTAAGCTGTTGGCGGTTGACTAGATCCCCGATTTCTTTAAGAAGTCAGGGGTCTATAAGCCTTGATATTTTAGTATCAATTCGCCAATTCTACTTGAAGTTTGCAAACTTATCTGTTGCTTCAATCAAAGCACTACGAATTCCTGGTTCGCTCATGGAATGACCCGCATCAGGAATCACAATAAATTCGGCTTCTGGCCAAGCATGATGTAATTCCCAAGCTGATATCATTGGGCAAACTACATCATAACGTCCCTGAACAATGACAGCAGGAATATGGCGGATGCGATGGACATTTGAAAGTAATAAATCTTCTGTTTCCAAGAATCCTTTATTGATAAAATAATGGCATTCAATACGAGCAAAAGCTGAGGCAAATTCATTATCGGCAAACTTTTCTATGAGTTCGGGATCGAACAAAAGTCTACTTGTACTCGCTTCCCAAATTGACCAAGCACGCGCCGCTGTTAATTGGACTTGTAAATCTGGGCTAGTTAAGCGTTTGTAATATGCTGCAATTAAATCGTGACGTTCATCTTCAGGAATTGGTTTTAAATATTCTTCCCAAGCATCGGGAAAAATATAGCTAGTACCTTCTTGGTAAAACCATTGCAACTCTTTTTGTCTGAGCATGAAAATACCACGAAGAATTAATCCCGCGCATCGAGAAGGATGGGTTTGACTGTAGGCTAATGATAAAGTGCTACCCCAACTACCACCAAACACCGTCCATTTTTCTATACCTAAATGTTGGCGCAGTTTTTCGATATCATTCACTAAATCCCAAGTGGTGTTTTCTCGTAATTCAGCGTGGGGTTTGCTTTGACCGCAACCGCGCTGGTCAAACATCACCAACCGCCATTTTTCTGGGTGGAAATATTGGCGATAAAAAGGGGGACATCCACCACCAGGCCCCCCATGCAGCAATACGATGGGTTGGCCTTGGGGGTTACCCGACTCCTCAAAATGGATAGTGTGTAGGTCAGAAACCTGTAAATTTCCTTCTCGATAAGGTTCTCTGGCTGGGTAAAGTTCTCGCATTTTAGATATCCTATGGGCAATATAATTGTAGCGATCGCTATAACTTTAAAAAACTTGCAAACAATAAATTGTCCCAAAAGCAATGTGACAATTTCAGTAATTTTTGCCAGTGCGATTGAATAATATTTATATCAAAGCTACCGTACTTTTCCTGTTAAGGAATCTTAACAAATGTGTCCAGTTGGTGTTCGTACTAGTCACTCAACTCATGCCTTAGAAACCGGCTTAGCAAAAATTTGGCTGATACTGGTGGGAGTAAACCAATACCAGGATGAGCAAATACCGTGTTTGCGTTATTCAGCAGTGGATTGTCAGGGTTTAGGAGAAGCATTAAACGCTGCAACTGCCGGATTTCCACAAAAGGATATCAGAATTTACCATGATTTTGCTCAACAGCAGCCACTCTTAGAAAATATCTCTACAAGTCTTAAAGAAGTAGCTACTGCGAGTAAATCAACCGACACTATTCTGTTTTATTTTTCCGGACATGGAATGCTAGAGCCATCCAACCGGGAGGTGGTATTGTGTCTCCAAGATACTCAAAAAGACAATTTAATCAATACTGGTTTGCAGTTGCAAGAATTATTGCAATTATTAGAAAATTGTCCAGCCCAGCAGCAATTAATATGGCTTGATGCTTGTCATAGCGGTGGTATGACATTGTTTGGCGCTAGGGGAGAAGCAACAAAAGACTCGCAACTCAACCCTACACAGGAATTAGTAGAAATTCTCCGCCAACGCGCTGCTAAGAGAAAGGGATTTTATGCTTTATTATCTTGCGATGGCGACCAACAATCTTGGGAATTTCCCCAACTCAAGCATGGAGTATTTACTTACTATTTAATTCGGGGACTGCGGGGAGAAGCTGCTGATTCCCAAGGTGTGATTGAAGCAGATGGACTTTATCGTTACGTTTATCACCAAACCCTGGCATATATAGATAAAACTAATCAGCAATTGCGGGTAATTAATCAGCTTAAAAAAAGCCGTGGTGAAAACCAAATTCATCCCGAATATCCATCCCAAACCCCGAAGCGCATCGTGGAAGGAACTGGAGAGGTAATTTTAGGAATCAAACCACATAAAACAGCATCTTTAAAACATCCGCGACAAGCATTGATTATCGAAGGATTTCCCAAAAGCCAAAGTGCTTTAGCTTTGAGTAAAATACTCAATACATCTGGTTACTTTGAAGTCAATTATTGGAGTGTTAGCGAAACAACTCCAGCTACCAATGTCCGCAAAGCCATTCAAAAGTGTTTGCTTTCTGAAGCTTTTTCTGAATCACCCAGTAACGCCAATATTGTGGAAGAAATCCCCACTGTATTTTTATATTTAAGAGGCAAGATTCAAGAAACAGAACAAGGAGAAGCTGTATTTATACTTGCTGATAATATTATCATTAATCGTTCTTGGTTAAAAAAACAGCTACGCCGTTGTAGTTCGCAACAAATTATTATCCTCGATTGTCCTCAAGAAAGTGGCACTTGTGTATCTGTGCGGGATTGGGTGGAAGAACTGCAACTAGGACTAGATACTGAACAATGTTTAATTGCTGCTGCTGCGCCATCTTCAGAAAATCAACGCTTTGCTTCTTCTTTAGTAGACACCCTTAGTAAAGGCGTACAGTTTCCTAGCAAACCTACTATTCAACAATCTGGACTCACCGCAGCAGCTTGGATTACACAATTACAAATAGAGTTATCAGGTAGTGATATCCAATTATATTTTTGGTTAATTGGATTTCAAGGTGTGATTGAAGTTTTCCCAGGAAAAACTTTATTTTCTAGCGATACTTCCGAAGAAAAAGCTGAAGATATAGATGATTTGAGTTCATCTGTGGGTTTAGATTACACTCATTTGCGAGATTTATTGAAAGCTGAGAGATGGTTGGAGGCGGATCGGGAAACTACAACTTTAATGTTAAAAGTAGCTGGTAAAGCAGAAAAAGATTATCTTGATTTAGCAAGTGTAGAAAACTTTTCTTGCAGTGATTTATCTACTATCGATGGCCTGTGGGTTAAATATAGTCGGGGACGCTTTGGTTTCGCCGTTCAAAAAGGTATTTGGGAGAGTATTAGAGATACTTCTGGGGGCGATCCTGTGCTAGGTTTGATGATTGGTAATGATAATGTTATTGCTTCTGAAACTTGTATTGATTTTGCCAATCGCGTCGGCTGGCGTTTAAAAGATTCCTGGATAGATTATAGTCAGCTAAATATAAATGATAATGCTCCCAATGGGCAGTTACCTTACTTTGGCTTTTTTGAACAAGTTTGGCGAGTAAAGGTATTGGGTGTTTGGGAATGGCATAGTGCGATCGCCACAGCTTCTTGGTGGCGATTATGTGTTGCTTTATTCTCTCGCATTCAAAGTTGTCAAATCAACTAGGGATTGAGTTATGGGTGATTGATTGTTAGTTATCAACAAAGGATTAGTGACTAATGACCAATGACTAATGACCAATGACTAATGACAGATTAAGATATGTTTTTCAGACAAGTTTTTTCATATTGAAGTGACTCAAGTATGGTTAAACTACCGTTATAATAGTCGCTTTGGAATACCGCTCAATGCATAGAAATACGAAAAGATTTGCTGCTATTTTTGTGTTGGTGTTTTCTCTGATTGTTTCTCTCAACTTTGCTGTTATCGCCCAAGATACTCCAAATGTTCCTTCCCTGAATCCTTCGGCATTTCGGACTTGTTCAGTTCCTTCTTATTTCAAAACTAAACAAGTCATTGCTGACAATGGCGGTGGCGAAGTGAAAATGGGCGATCGCATCAAGATTCAAGTCGAAGGATTATCAAAAGCAACAAATTCAACTGCTGGCGGTAATTCATTCGATCCTCGACAGTTAGTCTTGTATTTGAATGGCTATGAACTGCGGGATGTATACGCACAACCAACCATTGTTATGGTGCGGAATGCAGAACAAAAACTGGTTGTTGATGAAGATTGGTTAGCCTTTCGACTCGAACGTAATGACCCATCTGAAAACGTCTGGAATGCTCTGATTGGTAGACCCAAATATAGCATTAACGTGGTGGCTGGGGTAGGCTGTCCCAATAAAATTGCAATTCCAGTCAGCAATCCTGAGTCACCTCCGCAAATAAAAATAGTTCTGTTTTCGTGGCGTTTTTGGCTTTGTCTTCTTCTAGTTTTGGTTGTTGTTTTATTATTCACCAGGTATTGCCGAAACAGTCTTCGGAGTTCTGGTATAGAAGGAATTTACTCGAAAAAAGAGGTGATTGATGGTCAGGAATTGTTGATTCCAGAACAAGTTAACATTGAAGCCCAACAACGCAAAACCCGAATCGCTCAATTCTTTCTTGGTCGAAAAAAAATCAATCAAAATCCTTTTAGTCTATCGGTATCTCAACTGGCTTTTTGGACATTGATAATTTTTGGTTCTTACATGATTATCTACGGCATCACAGGAGATTATACCAATATTTTAAACCAGCAATCTCTAATATTATTAGGAATTAACTCGGTAACTGCCTTTGGTAGTTCCTTAATTGATGGACAAGGAGATGAGAGCAAAAGAAAGGGTTCTCAACGCGTTTCCGAAGGATTTTTTATAGATATATTATCAGATATTAATGGAGTAAATTTTCATCGATTCCAAACATTTATTTGGACAGTTGCCATAGGAGTATTCTTTCTTTGGGAGGTCGGCAAAAATTTAGCTATGCCGGAATTTGATGAAACACTCCTGACACTACAAGGAATCAGTTCCGCTACATATCTGGGACTAAGAGGACAAGAACAGCATGGAATGGTAAAAAATCCAGAAAACCCTAAATCCCAAAAAGATAACTCATTTGAACAACAGCCCATATCAGAGACAAACTATACACCTATGACTGGAGAACAAGATTATCCACAAGAAAGTGATGCTTCTAGTAATTCTGGTTAAATTATACCAATTTTGGATTTGAGATTTTGAATTTTGGATTAATTGAAAGCTTATATCTCAGGCTGATTCAATGAGCCTGGGATTTTTTTATTCAGCAATGATGATTGAAGAAGAATACAGAATTCAGAATACAGAATTCAGAATTCAGAATTCAGAATATAGAATTGAGTAAATTGGATTGAGAGCGGACACAATATAGTAAGCCTATTTGGTTACTTGAAA
>Ga0314812_100153_pt1 | contig 11853 bp, 11 predicted proteins | sample STEome_9_FD_202336 | JGI IMG/M metagenome (GOLD analysis project Ga0314812, IMG submission 202336) | Metatranscriptome of soil surface biofilm microbial communities from soil inoculated with nitrogen-fixing consortium DG1, State College... ...
AGTTTAATATTCTCTTCTCTACCCAAGGGACAGAGGAGCAGGCATCAGTCAATATGCCCTATGTTTGAGCCGAGTCTCTCGGTTAGTTACAAGCCGCATCCCTTTATGGGTGCGGCAGTTGACTGTTTCTTATCTAATTCTAATCAGACTATCAGCAGTAATTCAGAGCGATCGCTAATGCTGAATAATTAAAGCAGGGAATACCGTACTGGAAGTGATTGGCCAGTGAGGCAGGAAATAGAAAATAATAGATATATGGACAAGCGGTATTTTTTACAGGCTAGTGCAGTAATAGTAGGCACAGCTTTATTATCAAGGTATATCAAATGGGGGTCAGAAGAAATGACAACTTCTAACAGTAGATTTGAAATTAGCAAACCTGAAGAAGAATGGCGTCAGATTTTAACGCCAGAACAATTTCGTGTCTTGCGTAAACACGGGACTGAACGCGCTCACACTAGCCCTCTCGATAAACAATACGATGAAGGCACTTACTATTGTGCTGCGTGCGAACAACCACTGTTTACATCTGAGACCAAATTTAACAGTGGTACTGGCTGGCCTAGCTTTTATAAACCAATTGAAGGTGCTATCAGTACTACTGTAGATAGGTCATTGTTTATGACCAGAATTGAAGTGCATTGTAGTCGCTGTGGTGGTCATCTGGGTCATGTTTTTGATGACGGCCCCGCACCTACTGGTCAGCGCTACTGCATGAACGGTGTTTCGCTCAAGTTTGTTCCTGCATAATTTATTTGGTTCATCCACTGCTATTACTATAACTGCACGCAACTGATAACCGCTGTAGATGACTGTTGACTGTTGACGGTTAACAGTCAACAGTTACTATAAAGTCCCTCCCTGCTTGCATCGTGCTACCATTAGCAATAAATTCTTTTGGGAGGTCAATCAATGGCTACCCTTCATGCACTAAATATACCTGATGAGTTATACGCACAGCTGCAAGAGTTAGCTAAAGCGGAAAATAATTCTATTGATGCTCAAGTTATTACAATTTTGCAGAATGCTTTGCAGGCAAAGATGCAACCTACGGAAGATGAAAGGCGAAAAAATGTCCCAAAACTTTTAGAGGAAATTAGTCACCGTCGTCGCTTGAATCCAGCAGACTTTGGATTACCTGATAGTACTGAACTAATTCGAGAAGACCGCGATAGATGAGTAATCCTCTCAGATGCGTTATTGATACCAGTGTGTGCATCAAGTATTTTATTGCTGACCCACTAACTACTAAAGTTAATCAACTCTTGGGTCATCTTGCCAATCCACAGACTGAAATTTATGTACCAGACCTTTTTTACATCGAGTGTACTAACGTTTTATTGAAGTACGTCCGTGCAAGGATGTACACTGCTGCTGAAGTACAGACAGATTTAGTAACTCTCAAAAGTTTTCCCTTGCGTGTGGTCTCTACGGCTGATTTGATGGCTGATGCTGTTAGTATTGGCTTGGCTCATAAAATCTCTGCATATGATGGTTCTTATGTTGCGCTTTCACAGCAGGTAGGTGCTATTTTGCTGACTCTCGACGGTAAGCTAGTGAAAGCTTTAAGTACTTCGTCTTACAAGATCTGCTTGTTTAATGATTTTCAGGTTCCATAGTTGCGGTTAATATAGAAGCGATCGCCAATTTAACAAAGCAGGCTGATTGTCTAGTATTTTTCTTTTTGAATATCAAATTATCAAAAATGGCTTTTACTTATAACCGCACGGTTCGCTTTCAAGATACTGATGCTGCTGGGGTAGTTTATTTTGCCAATGTTTTGGGTATTTGTCATGAAGCGTATGAAGAATCTTTAGAAGCATCAAGTATTAATCTCAAAGATTTTTTTCATAATCCATCTCTAGCTTTCCCCATTGTTCACGCTAGTGTGGATTTTTTGCGTCCTATGTTTGTAGGGGACAAGTTATCAATCAATTTAATTCCCCAGAAATTAGGTGTTGATAAGTTTGAAATTACTTATGAAATTACTGTGGGTGAGGTGGTAGTTGCTAAGGCGATTACTAGGCATGTTTGTATTGATGTGAGTAGTAGAGTTAAGCAGGAATTACCTGATGAGATAACTCAGTGGTTGGAAACGAACCGCAGAGGTGCAGAGGACGCTGAGAGAAGAAGGGCAAGGGAAGTTATTTGAGGGAATTTTGTAAATATTCTATTGCGATTTTTTCTAGTTGTTGACGGTTAATTTTACCTTGGGAGTTACGAGGTAAGTTTTGCTGGGGAATCCAATGTTTTGGAATTTTAAATTTGCTGAGTTTGTCTTTAAGTAATGTTTGGATTTTTAAACTACAGATATTTGATTTTTTAGGAATATAAATTGCTGTTAAGGCTTGTCCCCAGTGTTGATCTTGAATACCTATCACACAAATATCAGTAACGAGTTGAGTTTCTCGTATGGCTGATTCAATTTCTGCTGGGTAAATATTTTCTCCGCCTGTAATAATTTTTTCGCTGCTACGTCCAACAATATTTAAATATCCTTCGTCATCTAAAAAGCCTAAATCATCTACTCGGAAATTATCATTGTTTGGTTGGATTATGGGATAATAACCAAGGGCTAAAGATTGAGCTTCTATAGTAATATTTCCTATTTGATTGGAATTTAAAATTTCGCCTTGCTGGTTACAAATACTTACTTTAGCATGGGGGAGAATTCCACCACTACTATTTTTACCATTGAGAAAATCATCTGGTTTGAGGGTAGCAATTTGAGAAGCGGTTTCTGTCATGCCATAAGTTGGCGCTAAGCGAATGCGGTGAAATCTGGCTTTTTCTAATAGTTCGCTCCATGCTGGCGCACCTCCTAAAAGCACGGTGTGGAATTCCGTGAGCCATTCTATTAATTGGGAGTTTTGTAGAAGTCTTTGTAATTGAGTTGGTACTAAAGATAGGAAAAATTCTGATTGTTTAATATTTAATATTGTCCCAGATGCTAAAGTTTTGAATGGCAGAATAGCTAGTTTACCTCCAGTGGTAAAAGAGCGTAAAAATTGCATTAAACCGCTGACGTGGTACAACGGCAATACACAAAAAGAATTGACTTGGTTTAGCTGAAAGTATTTTGTAAATCCTTTGACAGACGCTATGAGAGTTTCCCAAGTATGGATGGCAAATTTAATTTGTCCTGATGAACCACCTGTGGGAATCATGATGAGTGGGCATTGGGCATTGGGCATTGGGCATTGGGCATCGGGAGTGTGAAAAGGGTGGGGTAGTGGAGTGGTGAGGTGGTGAGTGTAGTTTCGCACATCTTCCCATCTTTCTATCTCCTCATCTCCCCATTTCCTATTCCCCATTCCTAAAATCATATCTGGCTGTACTAAATCTAGGACTTGTTGCCATTCTTGGGTTCCCCAGTCGGGATTACAAAGAAAAAGTTGGCAATTAGCTGCACAAGCGGCAAGAAAACTTGCTAAAAATCTTAATGGTTCGCGTTCGGCTAAGATAATTTTTGGTGGTGTTTGAGGCGTTGATAACTTTGTAAGTTCTAAATATAACTCTTGAGCTATTTGGTTAAATTGACGGCTATCGTAACCAATCAACCAATCATTTTCCACGAGATTATTAAGATAGTCTAGAGGTTTTTCCATAGACTTAGAAGCCAGGTATCTTCTTGTTCAAAAAAGTGGTCAATGCCAAAACCAACTGCCCTGTTATTTAGAGATAATTCTGCTGCTAGTTTGAGTGCTGCAACTCTACCGATCGCACTTTCAAATACCGATGAAAATACAGCATCAATTTTATTTCCTTGGCAAAACTTTCTCAAGCGAGATGGCGATCCAATTATCCCAGGTTTGATGACAAAAATTTCTCGCCAACCTTGTTGATAACAAGCTGTCAGTTGCGTTAATGTAGCGATAGATTCATCTAAAGCGATCGCTGTTCCATAACACATACTCAATTCCAACATCCCCTGAAATTGTTCAACAGGTAGCGGTTGTTCGATAAATTCAATTTCTGGGGTTTGTTTCCCATTACCTTTAAAATTGTCGCAAGTCCACAGCCATAAATTAGCTTCTTCATAGCTGAGTCCACCGTTGGCATCTAATCGCAGTTTGCAACCAGCTGGTAAAGTGTGGATCAACGACTCAAAAATTTTCAGTTCATTAGCAACGACATCCACACCAATTTTCCATTTAAACGTGCGATATCCTTGCTGCCATAAACTTTCCCATTGATTTAAAGCCGCTTTGCCAGCAGGGAGTAAGGCGCTAAGTTGGGCATTGGGCATGGGGCATAGAGCATTGGGTATGGGGCATTGGGCAGAGGGTAAAAACTCATCTCCCCATCTCCCCATACTTCGGCTCCGCTCAGTACAAGTCTCCCCATCTCCCCATCTCCCCATCTCCTCCCACGCTGACTCAAAGCCAAATTGACAAGCGGGTAACTCATCTGGAATAGAGAAAATCGTTTCCTCTGTAATTTGTGCTGGGAGTTGGCGACAAAAATCTAATGCTTGTTCTATGGTTTCCGAACCAAACCAACTAATAGGCGCGATTTCTCCCCAGCCAACTCTACCTGATTCGTCCGTGAAACAGAGAATAATTCCATCCCGAATATCCCACTTACCATGACTTGTACTAACTGTTCGTACAAATCTTCGCCGATAGGGACGAAATTTAAAAATAGTCATTAGTCATTAGTCATTAGTCATTAGTCATTAGTCATTAGTCATTAGTCATTAGTCATTAGTCATTAGTGATTGGGCAGAAGAGGCTCCAGGAGCAGAGGGGCAGAGGCGAAAAACTCATCTCCCCATCTCCCCATCTCCCTCATCTGCCTTGTCTGTCTCATCTCCCCCATGCCCCATGCCCCATGCCCCATGCCCCATTACTAAAACACAAATCCCAAACCCAATAGCAAGCAACTCCAAAAATGCACAGCTACGGCGATGAATTTACAGTTACTCACTTTGTCTGGTTGATGATGATTTTCTTGGACGTGGCGGCATAATTTGACGGCGAAGGGCAAACTCAACCAACTTAGCAATGTCCAAACTGGAAAAATTCCCGACAGTACGAACACTAAAGTCAGGGGATAAATGCTGCCAGTGAACCAAAATAAAACTTGGGCACCTTTTTCGGTTCCGAGACGAACGATGGGCGATCGCTTGCCTGCGGCTATGTCATCCTTAACTTGGTGAAAGTGGGAGCAAAATAAAATCAAAGTTGTGGCGATACCAACAATTACTGAGGCTGCTAAACCTGCGGTGATTGAGAAAGTTTGAGTTTGACTGTAGTATGCTGCCTCCACTCCTAAGGGGCCAAAGGCAAAAAAGCAAAGAATTTCGCCTAAACCCTGATATCCTAAGCGAAAGGGAGGCCCTTGGTACATATAGCCCAAAGCACAGCAGAGCAAAATTATACCGATTACAGTTAGGTCTTGTTGCCAAAAGGCGATCGCTACTATCCCCAGCAATCCCAAAGCCAAACACAAGTTTCCTAACCAAAATATTAATGGCTTATTACCTGTTAAATTCACCAGAGAATGATGTTTATTTCCATCGATACCTGTTTCCGAATCAAAAACATCATTACTAATATTTTCCCAGGCAAGAATTAAAATTGCCGCAGCTAGAAAAGTAGAAAATATTGCCCCATTAAAAATTTTGGTTTCGGCAAATGCTACTGCTGTTCCTACCCAAATGGGCATAATGGCAACGCTGTACATCGGCGGTTTAATGGCTGCCATCCATAACTTGGTGTTCGGATATAAAATCTGCTTGGTAGTCATCAGTCGTGATTAATTAAAAATTCAGAATTCACTAATTCAGAATTCATCAATTCAGCAATTTTTTAGCGGGTAATTTACACCCGCTACTTTCTTACAAAGTAATAGCGTATTTTACTTCTGAATTATGCTGTACCAATCATACTAGACTCTTTATAAATTATGACTCTTGGATGCCCAATTCTTACCTTTTGCTCTTGGGTTTCCATTCCCCACTCTGAAGCGGAAGTTGCAGTCTTGACTACAACTGGCTTCTTAGGCTCTCGGAACACCATCAAAAAGCAAATCTTACGCTGGTGAAATGGCAACTTAATATGTTACCTGTAAAAATACGACCACGATTAATTACACTTTAGGAAGTTAACTTAAAAAAAATTTACTATCGATAGATCCATGACAGTTTCACCATGTCCTAGCAACTTGTTTGTACAGCACAAAGATTTATATCAATTTCTGTTAGCAGTGCAAAAAAAGTGCATCAAAAATAATTACAGGCAAATTGTCAGTATCTCCCAAGAGATCGATTTAGTTGACCCTTTACTTGTATTGGATCGATTTACACAAGCAAATGAAATAAATTTTTACTTTGAGGATAAAGGCAAAGGAGAAGCGATCGCTGCAATTGATTCTGTAGAAAAGTTACAAATTGATGGCGCAGACCGTTTTAATAAAAGCGAATATTTTATCAAATCTTGCCTAAAAAATATAATTTATTTTGGTAACTCTAACTTACCTTTTTCTGGGCCTCATTTTTTTTGTTATTTCAGCTTTTTCGATCAAAATTCCCAAGTGGATTATCCATTTCCCTCGGCTACGATTTTTCTCCCCCGCTGGCAAGTAGCCGTGAAAAATCAGCGCTGTATATTAGTAACAAATTTAACGATAAATGCTGATGTCAATATTCCCAAAATATTAGACACCATACAAACAAAAATTGAATTTCTACAATCTTTAGAAGATTATTCTTTAGATATCAATTTTTCCACCAAATTTTACCAAAAATCCCTCGCCAATGCCGAGATATTTAAATATTCAGTAGCTTCTGTTTTAGAAAAAATCCAATCTAGCCATTTAAGCAAGATTGTGTTAGCAGATATACTAGATGTCAAATCCAGTAATCATTTTGATTTAGTTAAATCATTAAATAATCTCAGACAAATACATCCTAATTGTTATATTTTTTCTACAAGTAATGGCAAAGGGCAAAACTTTATCGGTGCTAGTCCGGAACGATTAATTAGTATTAATAATCAGCAGTTAATCACTGACGCCTTGGCTGGTTCTGCACCACGAGGAAAAACCCCTGCTGAAGATGCAGCTAAGGCCAATCGTTTGCTTAATAGTGAAAAAGAAAGACACGAACATTCACTGGTGCTGAATTTCATCACTCAAAGGCTATGCCAGCTAGGTTTGTTACCGCAAATATTAGCACCTCGTCTGCGACAATTATCCAACATCCAGCATTTATGGACGCCAATTAGTGCAGTAGTTCCTGCTAACATCCATCCGTTAAAGATTGTTGCCCAATTGCATCCTACACCAGCGGTTGCTGGTGCGGCACGAGATGTAGCATGTGCTGAAATTCGTCGTTATGAAAATTTTGAAAGGGGTTTATATGCTGCACCTCTAGGTTGGATAGACGCTAAGGGGAATTGCGAATTTATTGTGGGAATTCGCTCAGCCTTAATAGATGGCGATCGCGCCAGGTTGTATGCTGGTGCTGGTATTGTTGCTGGTTCCGATCCTGACAAGGAATTTGCAGAAGTGCAACTTAAACTTCAGGCTTTATTAAAAGCATTAGTTTAAGTCACCTATACTAATTTATTTCAAATCCCGATGAGTAAAGGGTTTGGCATTTGCGCCAGTGTAGGTAGCGACAATATGACCTTCACCAGTCATTTGATATTTATATGTCACTAATCCTTCTAAGCCAACAGGGCCGCGGGGAGGCATTTGTTGGGTACTAATTCCCACTTCTGCGCCGAAACCATAACGGAAACCATCAGCAAAACGGGTGGAACAATTGTGGAATATATTGGCTGAATTCACTAGTCCCAAGAAAGTTTCCACAGCGGCAGCATCTTCAGAGATAATTGCATCAGTGTGACGGGAACCATATTCATTGATATGAGCGATGGCATCTTCAATGGAGTCTACAATTTTAATCGACAAAATCAAATCGCTGTATTCTGTTTTCCAATCAATTTCTGTTGCCGTTGCGATATGCGGTAAAATTTTTAAAGTCCTGGCATCGCCTCTTAATTCTACATGCCGTTGTGCTAAAGCCTCAGCAACTTTGGGTAAAAATTCTTCAGCAATTGATGAATGGACTAGCAAAGTTTCAATAGCATTACAAACAGCAGGATATTGAGCTTTAGCATCTACTGTAATGGGAACGGCAAGGGAAATATCAGCAGCTTTATCTATATATAAATGACAAATGCCATCAGCGTGACCTAGTACAGGAATGCGGGTATTTTCTTGGACAAATCTCACAAAGGAATTAGAACCTCTGGGAATAATTAAATCTACATATTTATCTAACTTTAAAAGTTCTAAAGTTTCTTCTCTAGTTGTGAGCAACTGCACCGCATCAGGGTTAACAGCAGTATGAGATAATCCTTGTTTAATTGCCTTAACTATGGCTTCACAGGAACGCACAGCTTCCTTGCCACCTTTGAGGATAACACCGTTACCAGATTTAATTGCCAAAGAAACAATTTGAATCGCTGCTTCTGGACGCGCTTCAAAAATAATCCCCAAAACACCCAAAGGACAAGTAATGCGCTTGAGAATTAAACCGGTGTCGAGTTCTCGGTGAATTTGCACCTTACCAACAGGATCGTCTAGCTTACCAACATCTCGTACCCCGGTGATGGCATCTCTTAATTTATGTTCATCCAACTGCAACCGCTTATAAAGCGGCTTAGCAATTCCTTGGTTACTAGCAGCTTCACAATCAGCAATATTCGCTGCGATAATTTCATCTTTAGCTGATTCTAAAGCCAGAGCGATCGCTTCAATCGCATAATTTTTAGCCTCAGTAGAGAGAATTGCCAGCTTACTTGCAGCTTGCCGAGTTTGCGCTGCAATGTCAATTAAAGAAGACCCAACTTGAAAAGTAGTCACGTCGCTTCCCTCCGAATTCAAAATTCAAAATTAATAATCCCCATAAATAAATAATGGAGCTTTTATCATGAGTTTGTTTCGGTCATATTAGAAAAAACCTTCAACTACTCAATATTGGGGATAGGGCATTGGGCATTGGGGATGATTGGGCATTGGTTATGAATTCTTCTCCTTATCTCCCCATCTCCCCATCTCCCCATCTCCCCATCTCCCCATCTCCCCATACTTCGGCTCCGCTCAGTACAAGTCTCCCCATCTCCCCTATGCCCCATGCCCCATGTCCTATGCCCTAAACATTAACCGCAGTTTGGGCAACAATCTCCCGCACTTGGCTACCGGTTAAACTTGGATTGGCACTGAGGATTAAGGCTGCTACTCCTGCTACGTGGGGAGCGGCCATGGAGGTGCCATTATAAAAGCCGTAGGTTTGATTTGGTAGGGTAGAGTAAACGCTAACCCCTGGCGCAGTCACATAAGCCATGTTGAAATCACTTCCGGCTCGGTTAGAGAAATCTGCTAAGTTTTTATTGCTGTCAACAGCTCCAACGGCTAAACCCCAATTTGTAGCATAGTAAGCAGGGTATAAAGGAGTTAAACCTGCTGAATTACCTACTGCCATGACTACAATTACACCCATACTGGCGGCGTATTGAATGGCTGCTTCTAAACCACTGTCAGGAACGGTTCCATTTAAACTCAAGTTAATGACTTTTGCCCCGTTGTTGACAGCGTAATAAATTCCTTGGGAAAAACCAGAATAAGTGCCTTTGTTATCATCACCCAACACTTTCACAGGCATGATTTTGGCGTTATAGGCAATACCTGTAACTCCAAAATCATTGTTGGCTGCTGCAATGGTACCAGCCACATGAGTACCGTGACCGTAAACGTCTAAAGTATTGTTATTGTTACTAACAAAGTTCCAGCCATAGAAATCATCAACGTATCCATTGAAATCATCATCGATGCCGTTGTCAGGGATTTCTCTAGTATTTGTCCAGATGTTTGAACTTAAATCTGCATGGTTATAGTCCACGCCGGAATCTAATACCGCAACAACTATTCCTTGACCTGTATAGCCTTTTGTCCAGACTTCCGGAGCTTTGATTAAATCTGCCCCCCAGTTATTACCACCTAAATCGGGAATACCTGCAAAGGTAGGTAGACCAATGGCTTTAGCAACAGCAGCAGAAGCATTAACTAAGCCATAACCATTGATCGAGCTATAATTTGGCAAACTGTTGGCAGAATGAACATCAATACTAGCTTGGTTAGCTTCATTAAAAACATTGGCTAAATCATCTTTGCCATCGCCATTAAAATCACCAGCTAGCCATTTTTGCTCGTTCCAAAATCCACCTTGTTGAGTTGCCCATCGCTGATTTGTAAAGCTGTTACCATTGGAGAGATGAACATCAATACTGGCTTGATTGGCTTCATTAAAAACATTGGCTAAATCATCTTGTCCATCGCTATTAAAGTCACCAGCTAACCATTTTTGCTCGTTCCAAAATCCACCTTGTTGAGTTGCCCATCGCTGATTTGTGAAGCTGTTACCGTTGGAGAGATGAACATCAATACTGGCTTGATTGGCTTCATTAAAAACATTGGCTAAATCATCTCGTCCATCGCCATTGAAATCACCAGTTAGCCATTTTTGATCCTCTGAAAATCCACCTTGTTGAGTTGCCCAGACCACATTTTCTAAGCTGTTACCGTTGGAGAGATAAACATTAATACTAGCTTGATTGGCATCATTAAAAACATTGGCAAAATCATCTCGCCCATCACCGTTGAAATCACCAACTAACCATTTTTGATTATTCGCAAATCCACCTTGTCGAGTTGCCCAACGTCCAATTGTGAAGTTACTACCATTGGAGAGATGAACATCAATACTAGCTTGATTGCCGTCATTAAAAACTTTTGCTAAATCATCTAGTCCATCGCCATTGAAATCACCAACTAGCCATTTTTGATTATTCCAAAATCCACCTTGTTGAGTTGCCCAGCGCTGATTTGTAAAACTACCATTATTGGAGACATAAACATCAATATCGGCTCGTCTACCATTTTGAAAAACGTTTGCTAAATCGTCTCTTCCGTCGCCATTAAAGTCACCTGTTAACCATTTTTGTTCATTCCAAAATTCCCCTTGTGCTGTTGCCCATCGTCCATTGATAAAACTACTGCCAACAGTGGCAACAATTTCTGAATTCAGAGAGGAGGAAACAGATTCTGTATTCAAACTATTGATATCTGGAGAGTTAACATAATCTTCTGGCAGTCCAGTTAAAGAATCAACTCCGGTTATTGTTTGGTCTGTTGCATCTGGGGTTTCTGGAAAACTCAAGTTACTTAGTGCTTGGTCAATGGCATCAATGTCAAACCCGTAATTCAAAGAAAGTTCGGGCTGTATGGTTGGCAAAATAGATAACAACGCTAGATCTGATGGATTAAAAGAAATAACACTATGAGAATTGCTAATAGGATCGGCAGACAACAAGCTTAAGGAGTTGGTATCCAATACAGTCAGGTCGGACATCTAGCGTATTCCCCCAATCATTTTTTCAATTAAGTTAAATTTGTCATCGCACAAAAATCATAAACAACTGAAACTAGCCATTGATAGAATACTGGAAATCAATAGACTTCTTGTATAAGTCGGGAAAAGGGGAAGGGTAATGGTTCGACAAGCTCACCAACCGGGGAAAGGTTTGGTATTTTCCCTTTCCCCAATAAAGATGTATCCCTTTGACCACAAGAGTCCAAAAAGCACTTTTGCAAGAGGTCTAATGTAGGAATCCGCTTTGATTGCTGAAATTATTGGCGAAGAGAGGGAACAGAGAACAGGGAATAGAGAATCAAAGTGTACTGAGTTTTTTTCATAAATCAAATACGAATCCTGTAGAAAAATCTTTGTTGAAAGAAATTTTTCCTATTATTTGTCGTCTGAAAATTCAAATTTCAGATACG
>Ga0314812_100154_pt1 | contig 11808 bp, 6 predicted proteins | sample STEome_9_FD_202336 | JGI IMG/M metagenome (GOLD analysis project Ga0314812, IMG submission 202336) | Metatranscriptome of soil surface biofilm microbial communities from soil inoculated with nitrogen-fixing consortium DG1, State College... ...
AAATAAAGATTATATTGCATCATTCAATTAACCACATTAGTGGGGATCGTCTCTGTTGACGAGGCAAATCGGGCGCAGGATTGACCGCAGATTAAAATTACTGTCTTACTCGGTGCAAGTTTTGATTGCTGCTTGTAATCGGGTACTGAATTTATTATCACGACCATCTATTGTAGAGACGATTTATAAATTAAATATTAAATTTCCATGATGGAAAAAGCGATGATTAGTAGCTGCTGAGGCTCATCGCTGGTGTTGTGTTAGGCGCAATTGCAGGTGTAATTGTTCAATTAATTTACCAATTTTTACGCCATAACACACCATTAATGGTTGTGCATTACATGAGTTGAATGCACATAAAAGCTTAAGATTTTATTTATAAATGAAGTCTGAAATTTATGGGTCATTTTCAGTAATTTTGTTATTTTGTTGTAGGCAGATTCAAGGAAGTTTTTAAGATTGAATAGCCTTGATGTCTAGGGTTGACGAGATTTGAAATTATTTGCCAGGAGATGAATCATGTTTGGAATTCCGTGGCATAAATTGCCAACTTTCTTTGGGCTTTTAAAATTAGTGCAATTCCGTGGAAAGCTGAGAAAAGAGAATCTCCACGATACTTCGCAACTACCGAATAGTGACAAACTACCTAAGCCTGCTCCCATCACGGGCGATCGCCAATTGAAAGTTCGCAGTGCAGATGGCAGTTACAATGACCTTGAGCATCCAGAAATGGGTATGGCTGGAACTCGGTTTGGGCGCAATGTGCCGTTGCAAGATGCCAAATTTGATGAAAAAAACCTACTTACCCCAAATCCGCGCACAGTCAGCCGAGTGTTATTAGCACGAGATGAATTTCAACCCGCCACAATCTTGAATTTACTCGCTGCTTCATGGATTCAATTTCAAACACATGATTGGTTCAGTCACGGCGGGAACCAGCGTGATAAGAAATTTGAAATTCCTGTGGAAAAGGACGATTCTTGGTCAACAGAACACGGGCCAATGACAATCAACAAAACCCTAGAAGACAAAAGCCGTACCGGAGATACAAACAACCCCGCCAGTTTTATTAATGAAGTTACTCACTGGTGGGATGCTTCACAAATTTATGGCAGTAATCAACAAACCATTGATGCACTGCGTTCTCATGTTGATGGCAAAATGCTAATTGGTGAAGACGGCTTGTTACCATTTCACCCAGAAAACGGCATTGACAAGGTGGGCTTTGCAGGTACTTGGTGGGTGGGCTTAAGTATGTTGCATACCCTATTTGTTAAAGAACATAATACGGTGTGCGATCGCTTAAAGAAAATATATCCTGAGTGGACAGATAACGAACTTTTCGACCATGCCCGCCTGATTATCGCAGCTTTGACAGCTAAAATTCACACCGTAGAATGGACTCCTGCCATCCTGCCACATCCTGTAACCGACATTGCTTTGAATTCCAACTGGTGGGGACTACTGGGAGAGGATTTCAAAAAGCGTTGGGGACGTGTTGGTGATAGCGAATTATTGAGTGGAATTGTTGGCTCACCAACCGACCATCATAGCGCTCCCTATTACCTCACCCAAGAATTTGTATCTGTATATCGGATGCATCCTTTGATTCCAGATGACTTAGAATTCCACGCAGTTAGTAACGGCAAATTATTACACAAAAAAGAATTTTCTGAGATAACTGGTAAAAATACCCGTGGAACATTAAAAGAAATTTCCATGCCAGATTTATTTTATTCTTTTGGAACTTCTTATCCTGGTGCTGTGAGATTGCATAACTATCCGCGCTTTTTAAGACAATTATCAGGAGAACTGTTAGGAGACGACACACCAGCATTTGATTTAGCTGCTGTTGATATTTTGCGGGATAGAGAAAGAGGCGTTCCCCGTTATAACCGTTTTCGTGAATTATTGGGTAGAGGTAAAGTCAAATCCTTTGAAGAAATTACCAGTAATAAACAATGGGTTAAAGAACTACGCGAAGTTTATAACAACGACATTGACAGCGTAGATTTAATGGTGGGTTTATTTGCAGAAGATTTGCCAGAAGGTTTTGGTTTTAGTGATACCGCTTTTCGCGTATTTATTCTCATGGCATCTCGAAGATTAAAAAGCGATCGCTTTTTTACCAAAGACTACACAGCTGAAGTTTACACTCAATTTGGCTTGGATTGGATTGACAACAACACCTTCCTAACAATCCTCCGCCGTCATCATCCCGAACTCGCACCTGCTTTCTTCGGCATCAGCAACGGCTTTAAACCTTGGAGAAAAGTCGGTTAAATCAGCCTGTATGGGGAAAGGGAAAGGGGTAATGGTTCGACAAGCTCACCAACCGGGAAAAGGGGAAAGATTAAATTTATTCCTTTTTATTCCTTTTCCCTTTTCCCTTTAACCTTTAACCTTTTCCCCCACCTCCCCACCTCCCCAATCACACAAACATCATGCAACACTTAGAAGAAGTTCGGAAATTTTGGCATCATGCTGAAGATTTGGGGTCTTTGCCTGATGATTATCAGTTATGGAAAGCTGCTCAAAAACAGGATTTTTTATGGAACTCTAGAATTCTCAAGTCGAAATATGATGAACTTCCTCCCTTGAGGAAAATTGATATTGTTGGTTTATTTTTCACTGCTCTCAAAACTAAAATGGATCGTCAATTAGACGAAGCTCCTAATAATTGGAAAAAGGCGATTCATGCCCACGGGAGTGTGGCGAAAATTAAGTTTATTTCTGCAAATAATACTTTATTTTCCGGTTTATTTAAAGGAGCAGACTACGGACTTTTGCGATTATCTGTAACTGGAGAACCGAGCGATCGCGGTTTTGCTCCTGGTCTAGCCATTAAGTTCTTTGTGGATGGAAATCCTTCGGGAAATTTCTCAGCTTTGGTATCTTTAGTTGGGCAAGGCAAAAATTATAATTTCTTCGCCAATGAATTATCAAATATCGTTCCTGTAGCTAAAAGTCTTGGGCCGATTATCAGCAACTTGATATTTACCAGAGTTACCAAATATCCCACAAAACTTTATTTAGAAGATTTAGGAAAAATTGACCAACACGGTCATCAAGAAAATCAACCTCGTTATCCCGCACAAGTATTTCTTGTTCCTAATGCAAATATCAAATTTCTGGAAACGCCACATGACTTTAGAAAAGACCTGGCTACAATTCCATCTGCAACATCTTTATATACTGTCTACGGTGTTAGCCCAGAAGATGTTACAGAGGAAAATAACAATCGTCAAAAAGCTAAAGTCATCGGACACATTGAAACCACATCGGAATTCATATCATCATTTTATGGTGATAGTCAACTATTTTTTAGACATCAAAGATTCCGCGATCGTTAAATCGAAACAGCATGTTTGTAGAGACACGATGAATGGCATTTTTACTTTACACAATGGATGATTTTATCGCGCAAAGTCGCAAAGGCGCAAAGAGAAGAATTGAAAAGAGAAAAAGTAAATTTTAAATTTTAATCAGCCGTAGAGTTAATCAAAAATCTCAAATTCAAAATTTTTTTGATGTATTTGAATTAATAAAAATTATGACTACACAAACTGAATATGACTATATTGTTGTTGGTTCGGGTGCTGGAGGAGGCCCGGTAGCTGCGAATTTAGCAAAAGCAGGTTACAAGGTTTTGCTGTTAGAAGCAGGTGGCGATCCTTTACGGGATGAAAAGGGGAAAGATACAGAAAGATACACTTATTCAGTACCGGCGTTTCATGCGCGGGCCACGGAAGATAAGGATTTGAGATGGGATTTTTTTGTTAAGCACTACTCGGATGAAAAGCAGCAGCAGCGTGATTCTAAGTTTAGCCCAGAACATCAGGGTATTCTGTATCCGCGAGCCGGGACGTTGGGGGGATGCACTGCCCATAATGCGATGATTACGGTGTATCCTCACAATAGTGATTGGGACAAAATTGCAGAAATCACCAAAGATGCTTCCTGGAACAGCGATAATATGCGGAAGTATTTTGAAAGGCTAGAGCGCTGCAATTATCTCGATCGCCCCATCAACCCCAATGATAATCCTACTCGTCACGGTTTTGATGGCTGGCTCACAACTAACTTAGCAGATCCTAAATTAGTTGTGCGCGATCGGCAACTTCTAAAAGTAATCGTTAAATCTGCAATTCAAGCTTTAGCGGAACAAGGTAAAAGTTTACCCCAAGTAATTAAAATAATTTTTCAAAGTTTCTTGGCTAACATATTAGCTTTTCTTAAACTCCGCCAAAAAGATCCTTTGGAGTTTTTAGACACACTTTTAGACCCCAATGACTGGAAAATTAACAAAGTCAATGGTGAAGGTGTGTTTTCTGTTCCACTTGCTGTTAAGGATGGAAAACGCACTGGTACAAGAGAATATATTCGGGAAATCGAACGCCAATTTCCCGATAAATTAATCGTGAAAACTCATGCATTAGTAACCAAAGTTTTACTCGATGAAAATAATACTGCCATCGGTGTAGAATATCTTGAAGGAAAACACATATATCGTGCAGATCCTCAAGCCGATATAACAGAAAATAGCTCTCAAGTTAGCCGCACAGTATTTGTAAATAGAGAAGTCATCTTGTCTGGAGGTGCTTTCAACACTCCCCAAATACTCAAATTATCTGGAATCGGCCCCAAAGAAGAATTGACTAACTTAGGAATAGAAATCCGCGTGGATCTTCCGGGAGTTGGTCATAATTTACAGGATCGTTACGAAGTTGGTGTGGTCAGCGAAATGAATCAAAACTTTAGCATTCTTGATAATTGTACATTTACCGAACCACAACCAGCAGAGAAAATTAATGATACTTGTTTATTAGAATGGAATCGTTCCAAATCAGGTGTATATGTAACTAATGGAGCGGTGTTAGGGATTATCAAAAAATCCCATCGAGATAGACCAGAACCAGATTTATTTATATTTGGACTGCCAGCTTTTTTCAAAGGTTATTTTCTCAAATATTCCGAAGACATTGGTAAATATAAAAATTATTTTACTTGGGCGATACTCAAAGCTCACACCAACAACACAGCAGGTTCAGTAACACTCAGAACAACTGACCCTAGAGATGTTCCAGAAATTAATTTTAGATACTTTGATGAAGGTAATGATGTCAACGAACAAGACTTATTATCCGTTGTTGAGGGAGTGGAGTTTGTGAGACGCTTGACAAAACGCACTGAGTTGTTTACAAAAGCAGAATTGCTACCAAATAAAAATATAGATGAACAACATGAAATTAAACAATTTATCAAAGATGAAGCTTGGGGACACCACGCCTGTGGGACATGTAAAATTGGGCGTAAAGATGACAAAATGGCAGTCTTAGACAGTGACTTCCGAGTTTATGGAACGCAGAATTTACGCGTGGTAGATGCATCTGTATTTCCTTTTATTCCTGGATTCTTTATTGTCACGCCAATATACATGATTAGCGAAAAAGCCAGCGATGTGATTTTGCAACAGGCAATAGGTAATAGGCAATAGGCAATAGGCAATAGGCAATAGGCAATAGGTAATAGGCAATAGGCAATAGGCAATAGGCAATAGGCAATAGGCAATGGATTTTTATCACCAATGATTTAGTAGGGCTATATTTATTCATCAAATTTTATTCTGATTCTTTAATTTTTCTGACTCCTGAATTCTGACTCCTAAATTCTGACTCCTGAATTCTGACTCCTGAATTCTAATTTTTTAACACCAGGGAATTTATCTATGGACAATAAGTTACGACATTTTGAGATTGGTTTAGTTATGGCTGGTGCTGTTTCAGCCGGTGCATATACTTCTGGCGTAATTGACTTTCTTTTTGAAGCTTTAGATCAATGGTACGAACAAAAAGCAAAGCAACAACAGCAGTATGGTGATGATTTTTCACAATGGGAAATTCCACCCCACGATGTTTTCATTAAAGCCATGTCTGGAGCATCGGCAGGTGCTATTGTTGCTGCGATTACAGCATCTTCACTATATAGCGATATCACTCCTGTAATTGGCTATCCGGTGAACAATCCGGTGAAGAATAAACTTTATGAAAGTTGGGTACAAAGAATAGATGTATCTGAACTTTTAAAGACTCAGGATTTAGACGATCCGAAAGCTCCTGTTTTATCTTTTCTGGATTCTACTATTCTTGATGAGCTTGGAGAAGATGTTCTGCAATTAAAATCTACAGGTAAAAAACGACCTTATATTGACGATCCCTTTGAGGTTTATTTGTGTATTACTAACTTGCGTGGCGTTCCTTATGTCATTAAATCTCAAGGAACTAATTCCAGCATTAAGGGACATTATATGGTTAAACATGCAGATTTTATGCATTTTGCCATCGGTGACAAGAGTAGTGATGTTGAAGGTGCGATCGCTCTAAATCCAGATAAAATTGATATCAGTAATTGGAAACTGTTAGTTGATTCAGCATTAGCCAGCAGTGCATTTCCGGTAGGATTTCCTCCTCGTCAACTCCAACGTAGTAGTATCGATGAATACGAAAAACGCAAGTGGGAAATACCTGTTCGCAACCCAATACTAACGGGTACTTGTTCAGAGTATCGCTGTATCAGTCCTGATAAAGATTTATTAACTCAAGGTTCCTATGAGTTTGTCACAGTAGATGGCGGGATTATTAGCAACGAACCGATAGAACTTGTTCGCTTGGCGTTGCGAGGTAATCAACAGCGAAATCCCCGTGATGGAGAGCAAGCAAACCGAGCTACTTTGTTAATCGATCCATTTCCTAATGATGTGGATGCAGTGAATCCAGGTAATAATTTACTCAACTTAGTATTGCGAATTTTTAGGAGTTTTATCAATCAAAATCGATTCAAACCAGATGAATTAATTCTCGCCTTGGATGAAGATGTTTACAGTCGCTTTTTGATTGCTCCCGAACGTAGCGATCGCCAAGGTAGGAAACCTCTAGCTTGTGGTAGCCTAAATGCTTTCGGTGGTTTTCTCTCCCAGGAATTTCGCCATCACGACTATATGCTTGGTAGGCGTAATTGCCAAAGATTTCTCCAAAAATATTTTGTCTTACCAGCTTCTAATCCACTGTTTGATGGCTGGCCAGAAACACTGAAAAATCATCCGCAATTCCAAGTTGAAAAAACAGGAGAATCAGATATTTTTCTGCCAATTATTCCTCTATTCGGTTCTGCCAAAAAAGAAGTTAACCTCCCGCCTTGGCCTAAATATGCAAAAGAAAACTTTAAATTTCTAGAAAAACAAATCCAAGAACGCATTCAGGTTGTGATTCCTCGGTTAATCAATCAATCCATCAATGATTATTTTACCCGTACCGCTCTCAATGTTCTTTGGTTTTTCAAACGTGGAACTTTAGCTAAAATGTTACGAGATATCATCAAGGACAATTTAGAAAAATACGGTCAATTATAGCAATTTAAACTGTTGACTGTGAACCGTCAACAGTCAACAACCATATACTTTTAGTCTTCAATGAACCGTTAACCCCTATTACCCGTCTTGTTTTTCATCTCCATTTTGTAAAACATCTTCCAATAAAGAAGCAAGTTCTTTATTTAACCGTCCAGACTTAACAAATTCTGCATAAGTATCTGCTTCAATTGCCAACAATTCGCCTCTAAATTGTTCGTTGGTAAAGTTTTGAAGATTGGGATAATCATTTTGTAATTTGTAGATTTTCGTCTCTAAATTTGCAAACTCACCTTGGATGAGTTTCTCCTGATAACGCCGAAATTCTGGGTCAATACCAGGACGTTTATCTGCTTGCAGATGTTGTATGACTCTTTCTAGAGCAACATAACGAGCTACCAATTCTAAAAATTTCTCGCGTAAGGGTGCATCACCCAACAAATTGAGTTTTTTCAGCAAAGGTTTAATGGTCAATCCTTGCACAAGCAAAGTAAATAATACTACCCCAAAAACCGTAGCAATGACTTTTTCTCGCTCTGGTAGTATTGTTGGTACGCTCAATGCTAGAGCAATGGAAACGGAACCCCGCAGTCCACCCCACCATAAGATAGTTTGCTCTGGTAGAGAAATTTCGGATTTGGTGATGCTGGTACTGAATTTGCTCAAAAGCACAATAGCAACTCCCCGCATCAAAATCATTGCTCCCACTGTCAACAGAATAATTTGTAAATTTTCTGCCAAACTACCAAAGCGTATTTGGTCGCCAATCAACAAAAACACAATGGAATTCACAAAAAACGCTAAAAATTCCCAAAATTCGGAAACAATAACGCGGGTGCGGGGATTCATTCCTATACGAGAGCCAAAGTTACCTAAAATCAAACCAGTGGTGACAACGCCAATAACTCCAGAACCACCAAAGTCTTCAATAATCAGGTAGGTACCGTAAGCGGAAACCAAAGTTAAGGATTGTTCTACTAAAGGTAAATCGAAGCGCTGGGTAAGGTAGGAAATACCAAACCCAATAAAACTTCCTACTGCAATCCCAATGCCGACAACTGTGAAAAACTCAACTAAAATCGGCTGAAATTCTAATTCTACAGTTTTCAAAGAGAACGATACCAAAAAACCAAAGGCAACTACCGCCATGCCATCATTGAACAAGCTTTCGCCTTCCATTAAGGTGACAAGACGACTACCTACGCCTAGTTCGCGGAACAAGGCGGTGACGGAAACAGGGTCAGTAGCAGAGAGACTGGCTGCGATGAGTAAAGCTGTGGTTAGGGAAACAGCAACAACTTGATTCAAAGCGATCGCCACGCCTGCTATTGTAATTACCACCCCCAAAATTGCATACAAGCAAATTGGCACTAAATCCCGTTTCAGTTCCGACCACTTTAAATTCCATGCAGCTTCAAACAATAGTGGTGGTAAAAAAATAAACAAAATCAGTTCCGGGGAAAGGGTCACCAAACGCACATCAAAAAATGCCAACCATAAGCCAACAATCACCAATAGCAACGTGTAAGGTATCTGGCGGAACCAGCTAAATATCTGCGGTAGTGTCGCCACACCCAAAGACACCGAAAGCACTAAAAGAAATTGCTTGAGATTGTTTGCGATCGCTTCCTCGGCAATCCCACCTTCAAGTACCATAAGAAGATTCCTAGTCAAATTTTGTACTTATACTCTTGTAACTATTTTTAGATGACATGAAATTAATGTCAGACTTTAATGAGCAAAGCAAGAAGACTTAACACTTAACTGCATATTTAAGGAGGAAGGTCTTGGGTAATAACATTCGAGACCGATTTAAAAATTTCCGTCGCCAGGGTTCCCAACCAGAAAAACTCCAACAGCTACAAACCGAGTTGCTGGCAGAATCAACCCTAGACTCAGCTTACATAATTTTAATTGTTAGCTCCTGCGCCATCGCCACCTTTGGTTTATTGTCCAACAGTGCAGCTGTAATTATTGGCGCGATGATTATTGCTCCCTTAATGTTGCCAATTCGAGGTTTAGCTTTTGGTGCTTTACAAGCAGATATTACCTTATTTCGCAAGGGAGTAATTTCTGTAGCAATTGGCACTTTATTAGCGGTAGTCATCGCTTGTTCTTTGGGTTGGCTGCTGGGGTTGCCCAGATATGGTAGTGAAATCCTGGCTCGTTCCAGACCAACACTATTAGATTTGGGAATTGCCGTAGTAGCTGGTGGTATAAGTGGATACGGCAAAATCGAACCAAAAATCTCTGGTACTGTGGCGGGAACTGCGATCGCTGTTGCCCTCATGCCCCCGATTTGCGTCATTGGTTTAGGCTTAGCACAAGGAAATTGGTCGCTCAGTTTCGGAGCAACCTTACTTTACCTAACTAACTTACTCGGTATTGCCCTCTCCTGTATGGTGACATTCTCAGTAGCAGGTTACACCTCAATAGCGCGGGCACATCGTCCCTTAATTTGGACTATGGCTTTAACAGCAATCCTGGTAATTCCCTTGGGCGTCAGCTTTGCCCGACTCGTGCGACAAGGGCAACTAGAAACCAGCCTGCGAAAAGCATTATTGAACCGTACCATCACCTTTACGCGATTACAGTTGCTTAACAGCAATACCAACTGGTTAACAAATCCCCCAGAAGTGCGCTTGAGCGTCCGAGCAAGGGAACCAGTCACACCGCGACAAGTAGAGCTATTAGAAGAATTTATCGAACGAGAAATGGGGCAACGATTTACCTTAATTTTTGAAGTTGGTCAGGTGGAAGAAATTCGACGTTCCCAACCCACGCAATGAGGAATGAAGAATAAGGGACTTCCAAATAAAAAATATTCCACAGAAGATTGTTAACTGTTGACCGTTGACGGTTGACATTCAGCAGTCAACGACTCCAAGCGGAATAATTTATTTTTTGAAGTTCCCTAACTTCTCATATCAATAGTCCGTTTTATACTGATTCAAAAAATGTTTGCGACAGATACCCCACCCGCCTGACGGCACCCTCCCCTTGCCATGGGGTGGGTTGGGGTGGGGTCTTGTCTATGTGTTGCATTATTTTTTCAAATTGGTCAGGACTTACGCAAAATCATGAAAAAACGAACCGCAAAGGACGCAAAGGACACAAAAAAATAAGAGTTTCAGAGAGTTTTGCGTAAGTCCTATTGGTATTACTTAGTTTGCAACTGCTTGAGTTTATTATTGGCTGATAGTAGTAACTCTTGAGCTTTGAGATATGCCGTTGTACCATTTTGGACTTTTTCTAATTGATGAATAATACTTTGCAATTGGCTGCTGACACGATTGCGGTCTAAAGTTTGAGAATCGTCAGGAATGGAAGCTAATAAGTTTTCGATTTCTCGTTGCGCTGCTGACAAAGCCTCCACAGCATCAGCTTCGGCTTGCCGTCTGACTTTAACTTGACCTAAATTACTTTCATAAATTGCTAGTAATTCCTGTGCTTGGGCATAACCAGCCACATCATTTGTGGGAACGTCTTTGAGTCGTTCAATAGCTTCTTCCCATAAATGTTCGATTTGTCGCCATTCACTGACAGGGTGTGGCGGATTTTGACCAGCTTTGGCGGCTTGCCATGAAAATTGGCGGGCTGCGGTGATTAATGCACTGATACGTTCATTACCGGCGGCCAGTCCCACAACTTCCTTAAACTCACGCTTGTAGTCATCTAGTTGATTGCGTGTAGTTTTTCCTGCTAGGGTTTGACTGGGAATTTGCTCTAATTGATTTAGTGCTGTTTGCCAAGTAGCGATCGCAGTTTTTCGATCGCTGACTGTTGTAGCTTGTTGATATTGCTGTTTTGCATTTAATAAAGCCTGCATATTATCTGCGAGCAAAGTTTGAGCATTCTTTTCCTGAAAAACCTTAGCTTCTAGCTGCCCAACTAAACGACGAGATGCATTAAAACCGTAGATGCTAAAGTGGCGATCGTACCACCAATATCTATATTCAGACAAATCGCTGACAAACCAAGTTGGTAATTCATTGAGATGTTTTTGTGCTTGTTGTAGCTTTTGTTCTCCCAAAGCCAAATCAGCTGGACTGGTAGCTTTTTCAATCAATTGTTCAGCCTGTTCCACTGTTACTAACGCCTGTCGATAGTGATGATCCACGTTTATATAGCTAGGTAATAACAAAACAGGCGCATTTTGTACCACCGGACGGCGAATCACTGCGTAAGGCAAGTTCGCTACCCAAATCACACCAACAGGAATGCCTATAAGTATGCTTATCCAAATAAGTTTAGTACCTATGCCCCCCTTGGCTTTGGCAGGTGATTGATGGCGCGATTGGACTACAGTTTGTTGGCTATTATTGGGTGGATATATTCCAGAGCTATTTTGAGAATTTTTACGCAGAATATTCCAGTTAAATTTGTTTAAAAAACTCATAAAT
>Ga0314812_100155_pt1 | contig 11787 bp, 7 predicted proteins | sample STEome_9_FD_202336 | JGI IMG/M metagenome (GOLD analysis project Ga0314812, IMG submission 202336) | Metatranscriptome of soil surface biofilm microbial communities from soil inoculated with nitrogen-fixing consortium DG1, State College... ...
AAAAGGGGAAAAGGTTTGGTATTTTCCCTTTCCCCAATAAAGATGCATCCCTTTGACCACAAGACTACAAAAAGCAATGAAAGCAAGAGGTCTATTTTTGCCAATATTTATAAGCTGCATAAGCCATAGTCACAACCCCGGTGAGAATCGCAGACTCATCAACTTCAAATTGGGGATGGTGTAATGGGTGGTTAATAATTCTTTCTTTGTAGCCTACACCCAAGCGAAACATTGAGCCAGGGGCGTGTTCTAAATACGTGGAAAAATCTTCAGCACCCAAGGATGGTTCGGGTAAGACTTGGACGCGATCGCTACTCCAAGCTTCTTCTGCCGCTGATTGTAACAATTGTGTCAAAGTATAATCATTTTGGACGCTGGGTATACCCTGACAATAATTAACTTGATAGCTTGCTCCATAAGCATGGCAGACGCTAGCTACAATATTTTCGATCCAATTTGGCAGATGGGCACGGGTTTCGGGATGAAGCGATCGCACCGTTCCCAATAACTGTACTTTATCAGCAATCACATTGGGCGCTCTACCGCCATTAATCTTACCAATGCTCAATACCACAGGACGCAAGGGATTTTGTGTGCGGCTAATGGCTTGTTGCAATGCACTAATTACTTGAGCTGCAACCCAAATGGCATCAATCGCTTCATGGGGACGCGCCCCATGTCCAGATTCACCAATAATTAAAATTTCTAAATCATCAGCCGCCGCAGTCAAGGCCCCATAACGTACTCCAATGGAACCTGCGGGTATTGAAGGAAAAACATGAACCCCTAATATAGCTGAGACATTTTCCATCGCCCCATCTTTCACCATCCAGCTTGCACCTTGGGCAATTTCCTCGGCTGGCTGGAATAAAAACCGCACTTTACCACCTAACTCTTCTGCTATTTGGGCAAGTATCATTGCCGTTCCTAATCCCACTGTGGTGTGGACATCGTGACCGCAAGCGTGCATCACACCAGCTGCGTAAGAGGCATATTCCAAATCAGTGGCTTCTTGAATTGGCAAAGCATCCATATCGGTGCGAATTGCCAAAAAACCATCGCTTTGGTGACTATTTTGCACTTCGCCGATAACGCCTGTTTTACCGACCCCTTCTTGGACATGCAAACCACTGGAAGACAAAACACCAGCTACAAAGGCAGCTGTTTTGTATTCCTGACCGCTGAGTTCTGGGTGCGAGTGAATGTGGCGGCGAATTTCAATTAAGCGAGGTGCTAGTTTCGTTGCTAAGTCTTTAATACGAGTAAGCATCGATATAAATTTATCTACAGGCTTGCTTCCATGATAAAGAATTGTTAACAAACAGACCCGAAAATAAAAAACTCCACCCACAAGGGGATCGAGTTTTTAGACATGGGGAATGGGGCGTGGGAAGAGACAAGGGAGACAAGGGAGACAAGGACAACAGTCAACAGTCAACAATAGTTATGCTTTTTGACTGTTCTATCGCCAATCTTCCCAGTTTTGGTTAAAAATCGATGTATCGGGGAAGGCAGTCGGGTTACCATTTTTCTGTAATAAGCGTTTGAGTGCTTCCAGCTGTGGTTCTGGTTTGGGTAAGTCGTCCACTAGTTGGTAAGGGGCGATGGCATTTTTGATGGCAAAGCTAGCAACGGTTCCCGCAGCTGCGCCAGCCGACCATTCAAAGGAATGTACTCGATAAGCAGCGGCAGCAATATGACTGGTAGCAATACTTTTACCTCCTACCAGCAAATTGTCGATTTTCTGGGGAATCATTGCTCTCAGGGCGATTTGGAAGGGGTAAGCTTGACCAGCACCGCGTCTTTCACCTGCACGTTCTGTGTTACCAGGGGCTTCTGGGGGACTGTTGGTCATGCAAGGATGAAAATCTATGGCGTAGTGACCAATACCCACTGCGTCCGGGAAGATGCTAGAACGAGTCCGGCGCATGACTTTGTCCGGTGAAATCTCTCCCGCAATAACAGATGTTGCTTCTAATCCTGCAAGTGCAGCTGTTAATTGCCGATACATATCTGCTGGTAGGGTCTTGCGGTAATATTCATCATTGTAATTTCGCCGAGAAATATCAATTTCCCAAATAGCAAAACCTCCTGGTTGTCCCCAACTAGGGCGGCCAATGATGCGGCGTCCTTCTCGCATGTAGGGATATTTCGATAAACCGTGTATTGTTCCCATTGGGGAATTTAACCCGGCCACAAAACGGTTATTAGTTCGCGGCTGCTTCACACCTTCCCCTAATTGTGAATCTGTAGTTCCAGCTACCAACCAATAATAGTAAGAAAGGGCATTTTCTTCACCTCTGCGGAGGGTTTCTGTCCGCAGTCCTCCCATCCAACCACCAGGCCGCAACTGCCCAGTACCTTGTAACTGTTGGCGAGTATAAATTAGGTTATCCTTGGCTGTTCCGGGGCGGTAGTCGTTACCCCAAGTCCAGTTTTGCATGGATATATCCCCTGGTGTTGCTGCATTAAAACTTACACCACCAAATTTTGTCGGTTGTCCTTTATTGGGACTCCAAATGCGACGGTAGGTGAAAACTAAGTCAAAATTAGCCAGTCGTGTTAACTCATAGCTAAAATATGGTGAATATTGTAAATAAAATGGCGGCATTGTTTGGGGTTGTGGTTCCTTAGTTGCCTCCATTGCAAAGGTGTAGGTAAAGCCTTGAGTGCAATAAGGATCGTTGGTGGTGCTGGAGGCAGAAGGTTCCAGGTAAGAACGGGCATCAATGCCTAAGCGATAGGGAACATCAGCAAGGGCGATAATTTCCCCAGTTTCGCTAGCGTCTATAACGTACCACTTGGGAGCATCTCCCTTAGTTTGTTTGGGAATGAAGCGAAGAATAGTTTTGGTAAATCGAGAAGAGTTATCGTAGCGATAGGCGTCTTCAATGACTTGAGATAAAGTAAAGGTATTAAGGGGTGGTGCGCCTTTGGGTGGTTGATGTTGGATAGCGATCGCACCATTAATTAATTTACCATCAGCATTAATTTCTAAATCCTTGATTACCGTGTTGGGAAACCATTGCAGCTTGCCTTTGCCCTGCTTTTCAGCATCTTTGAGCATCTGAACCAAAATGCTGTGGGCATCGCGGGGAAGAAAACAAGAGTCACTAACCCAGCAATCACCAGGATTGAGTTTACCGTATTTACGCTCAATGCGGTTTCGTAATTCCAGATAACCGCGAGAATAGAATTGCTTTGCCCGTTGAGTTGGGCGTTCATCTAACGCAGATGTTCCTTGGGCAGAAATTTGTCCCCCCAGCCAGTCGGTAATTTCAGTTAGACAAACTGTTCGTCCTGCGAGTAACCCCTCATAAGCCGTAGCCACACCAGATAGTCCGCCACCCACAACTAAAATATCGCAATTGACACTTTTATCTGGGCTTCTCGGTGGTGTTGCCTTTGCCCCATCTGGTGCAACCAAGCTAGATACTAAATTCAGACCGAACAGCAATGTCAACCCATAAGCTAGTTTGTGTTTACATTTCATCGTTAAGTAAATTCCTTCAAAATCCTCTGTCATCTTGTAGACGGTAGCATCCAAGAAATGTAGATCACAAGTCTATTTTGGGGCGTGGGGAGATGTAGCTTTAGCTTCTGTTTCAGAGACACTACCCCGAACCCGCAGGGAGGGGGACAAAGTAGCAGAGAAGTGGGGAAAAGGGTAAGGGGTAAAGGGGAAAGGGCAAATAAAAACCCTTTTCCCTTTAACCTTTTCCCTTTCCCCCCTCTTGCAAAAGAGAGGTCTTTTCTCCCCTTGTTACCTTGTCCCACATCCCCACTACTTAAACACTGGCCCCCGCACCCCACTGACACCAGATACTTTCCCCCCCTTGGTATTAGCTGCACAGCCGACGTAGTAACCACCAGCAAAATTTAAGCCAGTGTCAGTTCGCAAAAAGAAGGCACGATACAGCACATCTAATTCTTGTTCTTTGATAATGCCGGAATCATCAAGGAAGGGTAAGGTGACTTTTTGGTGTTCTACCAAACGCTGGACTACTGCTAGAGTTTGATTTGCACGCAGTTCGCGCACTAAATTAATCCATTTTTGCGCTCTTTGATAAGACCCAACAATCACACCTCTGGAGCCATAAGATTGGTCTGGTGTTAAAATTTTGATCACAGATTTTTGACGTTCGGGAATTTCTTCGATGGTTTCAGATAACAATTTAATTTCTGGAATAATTGTTTGAGCAATTTCAAAATTTAATCCTGCCTGTTGCCAAATATTAGTCTGGCTAAAAATTGAAGCTAATCCTAATTTAGACATTAAGATATCGGGATGAGGTTCTATTTCTATTTGACCTTCTACCCAAGATTGCAAAAGCAATTGAAGATTAGCTTTTAAGGGTGAATCTCCTTCAGCTTCAATTTTCCAAGGGTCAAAGTAGCGGTGAAAATGGAGTTGATTTTGCTGTAAAAATTCTGGCTTTAGTTCGCCTAATAAATATACTTGGTCTGGGTTGCCAGACATTTCTTGTAGGAAAAATTGGGCATCGTAATAATCTAAATCTTTTTGAGTTAAGAGAACATGAATATTATCGCTAATGTGAGTACGATAGTGCTGGGCTAAGGTTAATTCACAACCCCATACTTTCTGAAAAAGTGTAATAATTCCCAAGCCACTGGGATTATGCTCAATTTCAAAAATTTGTGGTGTTCCTGCTACTGATGTAAAATCAACACGCATTAAACGTGGAATTTTAGTAGCACCTACTTGGTTTAACTTTGTTTGAAGAGGTGTTTGATTAAAGGGCAACCATCTTTGTAGACCTAACTCCCAGGCTTTTGGTAATGTATCAATAAAATTTTGTAGAAAATTTATCAGGATGTCAATTTCACCATCAAGATACAAAGGTTTGATACCAATGTTGAAGGAACAGTTACAATCTTCTTTGTATTTTTCAATAGCTTGAAATTTTGCGATCGCTTCCCTCTCATCTGTCAACCCAGATGCTGTCTGCAATTCGCTCCAATCCCCAGCACTAATCGAAGTATATCCTTTATTGGCTGACATTTATACCTTGTTCTTAAGTATATGGTTAACCTGAGTGTAAATGGATTTCAGTATTTTTGTCTATCAATTCTCAAACCAGCTATTTTGCGGTTGGATAACTCTATGATAGAAGCGATGGCTACGGTGGTGAAATATCACAAAAAATAACGAGGCTAATTGTGATGGCTGATTTGGTATCTGATTTTGTAACTGTGCTATCCCAGGCTGCGGCTGCGTATCGAGGAGAAAAAGCTACACGTCCTAGTGCTGAAATATTAGTTCAGGCGTTATTAGCAGCAGAAAAAACTGCCAAGCAACAACGCCTAAACTATGGGTTTGAGTCTCTTTTGGGAAAATGGCGACTTTGTTTTGCTACTGGTACAAAAAAAGTTCGGGAACGAGGAGGAATTGTATTAGGCAAGGGTTTATACGTGCCTAAATTTGTCACAATTCATATTTCCTTTAATGCAAATTTACAACAGAATTTAGATAAAGGTGAAATTGCTAATCAAGTTGAATTATTTCCTTTATTGTTAAAGCTGACTGGCCCAATACAATACCAGGGTAAGAAAAATTTGTTGGCGTTTGATTTTCACAATATGCTTATCAGTTTATTTGGTCGTGTTGTGTACAACAACAAAATTCGCTCTGGGAAAGTCGAGTCTGAGGATTTTTATAGCCAGCCCATAGCTAAACTACCCTTCTTTGCTTTCTTTATTGTTACAGAAGATTTCATTGCAGCTCGTGGGCGTGGCGGAGGACTAGCACTTTGGATTCGGGAAAATTGATAAAATAGAATTCACAATTCAGGATTTAGAATTCAAAAGGTTGGAATGGGGCTGAGTTAAAATTTCTAAAAGAGATCGCTCTATAATTTCACTGACAAATTCATTGCCTTTCAAGTTAAGGTGAATGTGGTCGTGAAACAAACTTTTTACTTCAGAATTGGAATTAAATATCGGTAAAAAATCGATATATTGAATTTGTTGGGTTTGAGCAAAATCCTTCAAGCGCTGACGTGCTTTGATTTCATAATCGCGAGAACCTGGTTCGCCAATTTCTCGTAACAAGGGAGTCATGACCAACAAAAATTCGCTATGATTTTGGCGACTTAATTCTTGAATTTTACCAATAGCCTCCAGATTAATCCCGACGCGATCGCCCGCTTCATTATGAATTGCTTTCATCTCTGGAATTGGCTTTTGCTTGGTGAGATAACGCTGCCAAACTTCTATTAATGCCAAGGATGGTTTACTATCTGGATAGTTGCGATCGCGTCCCACTTGTAAAGAACTAGGAGCAGTAGCAAATAAATCATCTGTATTAATTAGTAATACTATTACCTGAGCATTAAAATTGCCAAATTTTTGTAAATAAGCTAATTCATTTCTCGGCCCCCAAGAATTAGCTGAAGCATTTAGCACTTCTACTTGCTGATAATTACTGTTAGTAGCTAATGCCAAGGAACGCATCATCAAGCTAGATATTGTATTATCTCGATCCGTCCACCAACCGCCGTTAGCAATGGAATCGCCTAAAAGTAGGACTCGCAGCGTCGAAGGTGCAGGTATCTTAGCAATGGCATCACCGCGCATAGAATATTGATTAATTTCAATGCGATTACCAAAACGACGGGTACGCTGATTAGGAGCCAATAGATAACCGATTTGCTCATCAGCAACATAAATCAGCGGATTACCAAACCCAAACAGCGATCGCAATCCGATCTCCAACACCACAACCACCACCAAAATTATAAACATTAATATTTTCAGCATTAATCATTAGTCCTTTGTTATTAGATATTGGGCATGGGGCATTGGGCAGAAGAGGCTCCAGGGGAAAACTCATCTCCCCATCTCCCCATCTCCCCATCTCCCCAGCTCCCTCATCCCCCACCTTGTATAAACTACACCCATCCATCTTAAGAAGTAAGTAATTATGGCGATGGAAAAGTTGCAAAGTTTAAACAAAATAGTATTGGAAATTTAACGTTATCCGCCAATATAACGACTACAATCAAAACGGACAAATATTTCATGCCGTCACAGAGGAGGATTACAAAACTGTGTCCGACTTAAATCGAGGAATTATGAAGTTTGAGGGAGCAGATTCCCCAAAAGTAGTCACTATCTCTACCGTGCTGCTTCTAGGGTCGATCGCTGCTCTGATCGTTTGGGCGCTTCAAGCCGCCTATGCGATAAACTAAAATCATCATTAAGCTAAAAGAACACTTGGCAAAAACGATCTCCGTCTTAGCCAAGTGTTCTTAAGAAAAAATACAGAATTTAAAAATCAAAAAACTGGAAAAAATAAATAACAATACATAGTGGTTGACTGTTAACTGTGAACTATTAACGGTCAACGGTTAACAATATAATATTTCTGAACTGAAAGTCTCTCTTGGCTTGAAAAATGAGCTTGTGTACTTGAGAAACTTTCAAATATCCTGTGCGTATACGAAGTCTAGTATAATTGGTCGATTCATTCATCAAATATTCTCTTGAGTTGTGAATTCTGGCTCCTGAATTGCTTTTGTTCAAAGTCCCTTAATAACCATCAAAATTTCATAAAAATTTTAGAGTTGAGATTTGAGATTTTAGATGGCAAATTTAATCTAAAATCCACAATCCAAAATGTTTGAACTTTGGGCTATCTTAGTTATCTTAATTGTCTGTCCCCTTTTGGGCGGATTGCCGCTGATTGAATGGATTACTTACGCCCTCAAGCGTAAGCGTCTATCACAAGTTGGTACAGGAAACATCAGTGTATCTGCGGCTTTTTATCATGGGGGTACACTCGTTGGGATTCTGGCAGTTTTGTCAGAGGCTTTTAAAGGTATTGCAGCAGTTTTACTGTGCCGCGCTTTTTTTCCAGAAGGCTCTTTCTGGGAAATAGTCGCCCTCATTGCTCTGGTAATCGGTAGATACTGGATAGGCAGAGGGGCAGGTACGACAAATGTTGTCTGGGGATTTGTCGTACACGACCCACTGGTGGCAATATTTGTCTTTTTCTTTGCGGGCATTAGCTTTTCTGTTATGCATTCCAGACATGTAGTGAAATTTGGGGTTTTGCTACTGTTTCCTTTGTTTGTGACCCTTTTGCACCTCAGCGATGTCCCCAAAATGCTTGCGGCTGTTGTTTTAGCTTGTCTAATGGCTTGGATTTATACAAAAATTCCTGATGATATGAATCTGGCTGCTGAAGAAGCACAGACAGAATCGCAAGCAATGTTGGAATTTTTACGCGGGGATCGAGCAATGGTTTCTTTAGATGAAGAGTTAGATGCTGCCATCGTCGGCGAAAAAGCTGCTACGTTATCTCAAATTAAGCGCTGGGGTTATTCAGTACCAAAGGGATGGGTACTTGCTCCCATTGATGAAGATCCAGAACTGTTGACAGAATTTCTCCAGCCGTCAGAATTATCTCCTTTGGTGGTGCGTTCTTCTGCCATTGGCGAAGATTCAGAACTCGCTTCTGCGGCTGGGCAGTATAAAACAGTTTTAAATGTTACCAGTCCCCAGGAGTTACAGCAAGCGATCGCTGAAGTCAAAGCTTCCTACAATCATCCATCTGCTGTACAATATCGGCGCGATCGCGGTTTAAATGAAACAGCAATGGCGGTGCTGATTCAACAACAAGTCCAGAGTGTGTTTTCTGGCGTAGCTTTCAGCCGCGATCCCATTACCCAGCAAGGTGATGCCATTATTATTGAAGCCCTCCCAGGTAGCCCGACACAAGTAGTTTCCGGAAAAGTCACACCAGAACAATATCGGGCTTTTGTTTTTGAGAGCGAAAATTCTTCTTCGGTACAATTGGAAGGTGAAGGACGAGTTCCGCAAGCATTAATCAAGCAAGTTGCATATTTAGCTTACCGATTAGAAAAACGTTACAATGGCACTCCTCAAGATATCGAATGGAGTTACGACGGTCAAACTCTTTGGGTATTGCAGTCTCGACCAATCACCACTTTGCTACCCATCTGGACGCAAAAAATCGCCGCCGAAGTTATTCCCGGAGTCATTCACCCCTTAACATGGTCGATTAATCGTCCCTTAACCTGTGGAGTTTGGGGGGAACTTTTTACTTTAGTTTTGGGGGAACGTGCTTCAGGGTTAGATTTCACTGAAACTGCAACTCTGCATTATTCGAGAGCTTACTTTAATGCATCCCTCTTAGGAGATATTTTTATCCGCATGGGATTGCCGCCGGAAAGTCTGGAGTTTTTAACCAGGGGAGCAAAACTCAGTAAGCCTTCTTGGAAGTCCACTTGGGAGAATTTACCAGGACTAGGAAGGTTGCTCAAACAAGAGTTAAGTTTAGAAAAAGACTTCAAACAGGATTATTACAAACTATTTATTCCTGGGTTGTCGCAGTTGGCGCAGGAAGATATCAATCAATTTGAAGCACCGCAGCTGTTGGTAAGAATTGACTTAATTTTAGAATTACTGCGGCGAGGGACGTACTACAGCATTTTAGCTCCCTTAAGTGCTGCCTTAAGACAGTCGATTTTTCGAGTGAAGGATAAGCAAATCGATCGCAGCGTCACCCCAGAAGTAGCAGCATTGCGATCGCTAACTGCCATCGCCGCAGACGCTAAGGAGATATTATCTACCTGCGAACCACAGCAGGTATTTGACGAGTTAAACCAAACCCCCAAAGGCAAAAAAATCCTGCAAGAATTTGACGAATTACTTCAAGACTATGGCTATTTAAGTGAAGTGGGAACTGATATTTCCGTTCCCACTTGGCGAGAGAATCCCCAACTGATCAAACAGATGTTTGTGCAGTTAATCCAAGGAAACGAACTACAAGCAGGCGGTAAAAATACGAACAATAACATCTTTTTCCGTACCCGCAAACGTGGATTTGTCCAGCGGCGTGTGGATATCAAAGGACGAGTCACCGAAGTTTATTCCAGGCTTTTGGCTGAATTGCGTTGGTCTTTCGTTGCTTTAGAAAAGATTTGGTTAAAGTCTGGTTTATTGAAGAAAACAGACGATATCTTTTTTCTAGACTTTGATGAAGTGCGGCGTTTAGTGGCGGGTGAAGATTCAGCTTTAGTTGAACACTTGGTTGAGTTAGTGGAATTTAGGCGATCGCAATTCGCCCAAGATAGCGAAATTACTCAAGTACCCTTTGTAGTCTACGGTAATACACCGCCCCATCCCTTAGCACCCTCCGCTCTTTACTCTGACCAAATTTTACAAGGCATTGGAGCTAGTCAGGGGCAGGTAGAGGGCAGAGTGAAGGTGTTACGAAATTTACAAGAGGTTCCAGAAATCAATCGCGATACGATTTTAGTAGTACCTTACACAGATTCCGGCTGGGCACCCTTGTTATTAAGGGCTGGAGGATTAATTGCCGAAGCTGGCGGACGGCTTTCTCATGGTGCGATCGTTGCACGTGAGTATGGCATTCCCGCAATCATGGATGTTCGCGGTGCTACATGGCTTTTGCAAGATGGTCAACGAGTACGAATTGATGGATCTAGGGGCATTGTGGAATTATCCAATGATTTAAGACCCGAATGATTAGCATAGTAGGCAAATAGGCAACAGGCAAGGGGCAACAGGCAATAGGGCTAACACAATAATTAGCAATTGCCTTCGCAATTGAGTTAGGACTTACGCAAAAACTCTCTGAAACTCTTATTCCTCCCTGTCCTCTGTCTTGAAAAGTTCAGATCGCCGGAAGCCGGCGCTCCGACTTTTCGCTGCGTCCTCTGTGGTTAGATTTTCCGTTACCTGTGCGTAAGTCCTGTGAGTAATTGATTCATTTAAGATACAGAGCAGCTAATTTTATAGCAACCCTCAAGGCTGGTAGGACAAACACTATGCTCTGGCAAAAAAGTATAACAGTTACCAGTCATGTCACTAAATAAAGCGATTTCCCTATTGCCTATTGCCTTCCTCACTTTCTATTGCCCATTCCCCGCCATATCTAACCAAAATTAGAATTGTGCCGTACCAGATTCATAAACTCCTGACGAGTCCGCTCATCCTCAGCAAAAACACCACGCATTGCACTAGTAACAGTCCAAGAACCAGGTTTTTGCACACCGCGCATTACCATACACATATGGGTTGCTTCTATCACCACTGCAACCCCTTGGGGTTTGAGTAATCCTTGCAATGCATCAGCAATTTGCGCCGTTAGACGTTCTTGTACTTGTAAACGTCGTGCATACATCTCGCAAATACGGGCAATCTTTGATAGACCTATAACTTTACCATTGGGAATGTAAGCAACATGGGCACGGCCAATAATCGGCAAGATATGATGTTCGCAGGAACTGAAAATATCGATGTCCCGAACTAAAACCATTTCATGAGCATCTTCTGTAAAAACTGCTCCATTTAGCAGTTCATCCAAAGACTCATGGTATCCTTTTGTCAGAAACTGCAAAGCTTTCATCAGTCTTTTTGGAGTATCTTTGAGTCCTTCGCGGTCTGGATCTTCTCCTAATCCAATCAACAAAGTACGTACAGCCTGCATCATTTCGGCTTCTGTCACAGTCTGCTGTTCTTCAACCACTAAAGATGACAGTCTCTGATCGGCAGAAGTTAGATCGGGACGAATCGATAAAATCATTTTGTAAGTTCTGTGGGAATGTTGAATAAATCGGCCTTTTGCCAGATGCGTGTTTCCATCGGCTCCTGACCCGTTAATAATTTTAACATAACGTTATATTTCTTAAAATATGCATTAATACTGTTTGGGTAAGAAAGTTTTTCAGTGGAAGCAAATGAAGGGCGAGTAGGGGCAATACGGTTCGGATAAGC
>Ga0314812_100160_pt1 | contig 11487 bp, 11 predicted proteins | sample STEome_9_FD_202336 | JGI IMG/M metagenome (GOLD analysis project Ga0314812, IMG submission 202336) | Metatranscriptome of soil surface biofilm microbial communities from soil inoculated with nitrogen-fixing consortium DG1, State College... ...
TTGACTGTTGACTGTTAACAATAGCAACTTTAATTATTTCATTATTCAGTAATGCCTAAAATCAATCTTCATGTGTAGCGATCGCTCGACTGAATTTTCTTTACATTTCTTAAAATATAGCCTCTAAAATTGCAAAAGCTAGTTTAAACAGCATCTGGTTTATAAGCTAGCATCCATAAGAATATGGCAGCTATTTTTGGGGGTAACAAGTGAGGAAAATTTGGCTATTGAATTTGACATTGGTCAGTTTGGGAATGGTGTTATGGTTTAATATGCGTTCTTTACCGACATCAACACCTACTGTTGCAGTTTCACCGCCAAAATCTATCCGCTATGAACAGCGCACTTTAACCGAAAGCATAGCGAATATTCTATTCGTTCCAGCTAACAGTCAATTTTTGGTAACTCCTGCACTATCAGACAAAGTAGGTACTGTAGAAGAGTTTGCCCAAAAGTATAAAGCGATCGCCATTTTTAATGCAGGCTTTTTCGATCCAGCCAACCAAAAAACCACATCCTATGTCATCATACAAGGAAAATTGGTAGCTGACCCCAAGCAAAACCATCGCTTAGTAAATAATCCCAACTTAAAACCTTACTTAGGTAAAATTCTCAACCGCACAGAATTCCGTCGTTATCTATGCGGGGAAAATATCAAATATGATATTACTTTGCACAATGAACCACCACCAGACGGTTGTAAGTTAATCGATGCCATAGGCGCTGGGCCGCAACTACTACCACAACTGACGTTAGTAGAAGAAGCTTTTGTAGACAAAGTTAATAAACGAGATGCACTTGGTAGCAACCAACTCAATGCTAGAACTGCTGTAGGAATTACCCGTGATGGAAGTGTTGTTTTAGTCATGGTTAGTCAAAAATCCTTAGATGGGGCTAATTCGGGAATTTCGTTACCAGCGTTAGCAGATTTTATGAAAACCCTTGGTGTTGAGAAAGCGATGAATTTAGATGGTGGTAGTTCGTCTTCGCTTTATTACAAGGGTAAAACTTTTTACGGAAAAATTGATTTGCAGGGAAATTTCATCAAGCGGCCTGTGAAATCAGTTTTAGTGGTTCAGGAAAAATAAACATAACTGGTGGTTTATCGTATTAGTTATGATGAGGGTTTTAAAGAACAAACCGCAAAGTACGCATTCGCGCAGCGTCTCGTCAGAGAAGTACGCAAAGAAAGAGGAAGAAGAAAATAAGTTAAAAAGTTAATTCACTGAGCAAAGTTAATGCAATGAACCACTACAGAGAAATATTAGCAAATTGGTAAGTTATATTTATGACTTGCTGTAATTTCCCACGTCAACAAAGACAAACTCAGGTAAGACTAATTTTTAGGCAAGACGTTTTAGATTATACAAATTATAATGTAAGCATTCTCGTATTTTGTTGATGTATCCTTGAAGAAACATTAGTACTCTATCTCTTTATGGGTAGAGTATTCACCAATTGTGGATTCTGACTCTTGTCTATTAGTCAGCGAGTAAAAGTTATATGAAATTAGTTAAAAAGTTTTTAGCATTATTTTTTCTTGTATTTGGCATACCATTGTCTGCTGGGATGTTTTGGGAAATTATCAGTCCTAAAACTACCCCTGAAGACAAAAAAGGTGCTGTAGCTGCTTTAGTTGTTTTCACAATTCCGTCAACAATGATAGGAAGTTGGTTGAGTTGGTCTGTAATTCAGGAGAGTAAAAAACAAAAAACTTTACTCTTGCAAGCAGAACAAAAGCATCTTCAATCGGTGTTTTTAGAATTAGTTGAGAGTAATTCTGGAACGATTACAGTATTGCAAATGGCGAAAAATGCTGATATATCAACCCAAAAAGCTAAAGAATATTTAGATGAGAAAGCCAAGGAACTAAATGCTTCTTTTGAAGTAGGTGAAAGTGGAAATATTTTGTATCGGTTTTCATAAAAATTTAGAATTGTCTATTCATCAAAGTTGATACCAATTCATTCAAATATTGATACAAATGCAACAAATTGTAAGGGGGTGCTGCTAAAGCGATCGCCTGCTTCATTGATTGTTGACGGTTAACTGTCAACAGTCAACAGCCAACATCAAAAGACATACAAATTAAATGCGTGACAACTTATATCTTTTCATACTTACGGAAGAGGTAATCTTCACTAAGTTTATTGTCATTATGGCAATAGGGTAGTGTACAAAAGCCTTTTGTAGCAGTACGGAATAGTTATATGGATACCTACATCAAAAAAACCACTTTTAACACATTTGTCTTTGAGATGACTGATGAAGATTGGTTTAACTTAGGAAAATCTGATGCTTGGGCTGGGCGATTTAAAATGTCACCAGAACAAGATTCTCAAGCAGCGAGTATGTATGATTTAGGTTATAGCGAAGGTAAAAATCAACGTCCACCAATTCAAACAATAAAGCAGGAGTCAGGAGTCAGGAGTCAGAATTCAGAATTCAGAATTCAGAATACTTGAATCAGAAATCGCTAAAATCAAATATTTAAATCGCGTAAAGCTAGACGAATTTGTTCTATACGTCTGCGATTAACGCCGAGATCTGATTCTCCCACGCGAGAAGCCGATCGCACATGAATCACTGGTTCATCCGCAGGAAAATAAAACTCTACATCATCGATAAATTGAAAGATGCGGCTTTTGGAGAGAGCATGGATGTAATTATCTGTTTGTTCGATAACTTGTGTGCGGGGAACGACGGTGAGAACTTTGAGTAAAGTTTCTTTTGCTACATCGCGGTTTGTGTGGTAGGCGATCGCATTAATGGCGTGTTTGTCATCTGCGTTTTGGCTGACGACACAGTTGTTTGAAGCAGGACAAGCACTAAGATGACCGTTATCAACTCCTAAGCTAGAAGCAGCCCAGGTAGCGCCAGGAAGCATTAAAGTTAGGAGTATTGTGAGAGTGAGACTCCAAAAGAATCGGCGGGCGATCGCTCTTAGCAAGGGAGACATGATAAATTTACTCCTGTTGGTTTGACTCAATTATTTTCGGTCATTTTGGCGCAGTTGTGGGAGTTAATGGTTGTTTTGCTTGCGATCGCTTTTCAGATATAGCTTGAGCATTGGTGAGTGAGAGATGAGCATTGCTCAAACTATCGGTACAGAGATATTTAACTTCTTTGGACAACACAGAGTGGTGAAAAACTCTTTAAATTTTTAATTCGTAACTACTAATTGATGTTTGTAATTCCTGCTCTACGTCGTGCATGAGACTAGCTTTTTTTAATGAGGTAAATTTTTCTCCAGAAATAAAATTTAAACAATTTAAAATACTATTTTTCCAGTTTTCTTTATTTTTATTTGAAGTATTCCAAGCTTCAAATAATTCTTGTTCTTTTAAACCTGATAAGCGATGAAATAAAATATTTCTCTTGTCTCTTGTATGGTCATTAAATATCTTCATATCGGGGTTTAACTCCCAATTTGGTAAAATTTTGGGAATTAATTTAGAAATATCCTCTCTCGTTTGTCCAGCTTTATATCGAATAAGACCTTCTACAGCACGGAAACTGTGAAACAGTGCATCAACAGTGTTTCCCTGTTCTAAACGCACAACTGCTAAATAAGCAGCTTCATAGCCTGTCCACCACCATTTTTGGATGCGTTCTTCAGCGATTTTACCCCTAGCTTTAGCAAAATCTTCAAATTTGGCACGGTTCCAAGAAATAGCTATTGTCAGCAATTCATTAATTTTCTGTTCGTCATGATTTAATGGTTCTTCTCTATTTTGCCAAATATTAGTTAATATTTCTTGAACACCTGAATAGTCATAGCGTTCTAATAATGCTTGAGCTTCCTGTAATTTAATTCCTTTTAAATAATTTGAACTGGGAATATGAATAGGATTACCTTGTTCGTATTCATTGCTTACTAAAAACTTAACTTGCTTATCAAATTTTGCCAAAGATGCAAACTGAACTGCTGAAGAAATTGCAGGAGTTCCAGCCTGATGACTTACATAAATTTTTGCACTCTTATTAATTGGTAAGCCAGATATTTCTCGCTGTACTAATATTAAACATTTCTCCCAATTGTCAAGACCTTGTTCTTTAGACTCTGGCTTCAGTTCTAAAGGTTTAATGTCGTCATTAAATTTTAATTGAGGAAATACTTTTTGAAAATACTTCTCTAAAATTGGCTCAAGTGTGCAGGTATCTTGCCAATAAGGACATTTATAATCTGTTTTATCTTTGGTGGAGAATACGTTTTCTTGATTGGTTAAAATCACAAAAATTTTATCAGGTCGATTTTTACCTTGTAAACCTTTCGTGAAAGTATCAAGGAGGGGAAAGTGTAAATTTTGGTAAGTTTCATCGTCTAAAGCATGACTATAAACCATACCCATAACTCTTGCAGGAAGAATATAAGGTTCTTCAGTACGGGCATTTTTCGGACGAGATGGCTCAAACAAATGATTAGATAATTGGCTCCTAATATCTCTATAACGTTTCTGCCATTTACTCTTATCATAATCATGTTTTAGCTGCACATCACTATTACCAGTTGTGACAATCCAAATGTTCATGATTAATTATCCTTGGGGAAATATTTTAATAAATTTTTTATCGATGTTTAAGAACTGAAGAAAATCTTGCGTGTTTTGAGAGTCATCAGGAAAGATTGTTAACAACTCTACATATTGATTAGTTGTTTGTAAACTTCCATCTTTCATGACATATCTGGGATACATGCGATGCCAAATACGTCCGACTTTAGTCGGATTAATTTTACCTGTTAAATCTGTTCTCTTGATGGTTTTATTATTTGCATAAGCTCCATGAAACCATTCGATAGCTTCGCTATTTTTACCAATTCTTGCCCATACTTGTACTTTGTTCGGATGCCAAGCTTCTCGCCAATTGCGAATATAATTAGCATTTGGTAATTCCAACAAGTTTATTAAATTTTGTCGGATGTCTTGTAAAAATTTAGATATGTTGCCAGTGTCTAGTTTTGCACAAGTTAAATATAATTCCTCTGATTCTTGTGTAAATTCCCAATGACAACCAATCATAGGTTTATCGTTATTACGGAAATATTGAGGATAAAATATCCGATGGTCAACCCTCCGCCAAGATTTACCAAATCCTCCTAGCAAGACGGAAAATTTAATTATTTGAGTGACGATTTTTCTGAGTTTAGTTTTTTCTTTACTGGAATTACCGATATAAATAATATCTAATTTTCCTGCTTCTAAGTCATAAGTAGACATTGAAATTGGTCTTTTTGAAGAAGGATTATATGTGTGTTTACCTATGTTAAGTTCTTCAGCAATAAAGTTAATACCTAACTTTCCTACAAAAGTACCGTTATCAATTCCTCCCCAAAGTTCTTGAGTAATTCTTTTTGCTGTGACTTCATCAGTAATTCCTGCAAGTAGTCTGAGAGTATGTCCCCTTAATGCAGCTTTAAACATATTGGGACGGAACTCTGGGTTTCCATTTAATAATTGAGAAGTTAACCCTTGTCCAGAAAGATGAACAGAAAGGATAACTTTATCTGTATTATCAATAGTTTTAGTAAATTGGCCATAACCAGCACTTACTCTAGAGCCAATTCCAATTCCTAAAGCTTTTTCCCAAATATCCCAAATCTGTTTCCAGTCTGCTGGTTCTAAATGTTTTGTGCTGGAAATACCAAATTGTAATGTAGCTTGATAGAGAGATATTTGAGGATTAGCTGTAGTGGTAACATCCTCTTCTACTTGACGTTTTTGTTGAGAATGAATGATATCAACTAGGCGGCTTTTATTTCCCCAAGACATATCTAAAGGATATGCGCCATGAAAGCGTAAAATTCCTGGTTTAGTCTTAGTTTGTCCATTTTCTGTAATTTCTTCACCACAATATTCTCCTTGCAGTTCCTTGGGACAAACTCTCAGGAATGCACCTTTCATGCTTGAACCTGGATAAAAAGGTAACCCTTTAGCACCGATAACAGGTCGAATAAAACCTTCATCTTGTCCGCTGTTTGTTACTAAACGCCAGCTAATCGTATATTCGTTAGTTTGAACTTTACGACTGAAACCAGGCATTTTTCCTGTGGATTTATTTTGAGTACGCTTCCATAGAGGAACGTTTTCTTCTACAACGGTATTAGGAACAGGAGGACAACTTTCTAGCCACTGTTCAACCCATTGATAAACTGTTTCTGATTCACGAGAATAGTGTATTTTTCCCCGGTTTGGTAATTGAGCTTGAAACATTAAGGGAATGCGATCGCTATCTGGCATTTTACTCTCCTTCGTCATCAATTTGATCGCTACGCACAGGTTTATAACGTTGAGTCCACCACACCATACAATCACACAGTTGTGTTAATACAGCTAAGGTAACTTTGCGTTGTTCTATGGGTAAACTCCATAATTCATTTGCTGTTTCTCGAATATCTGTATTTGAATCAGTGGGAAGTTCAATACCAGTTGCTAAAATAATTTCTGCCAATTTATCCCAAGTATCTTTCCAATAATCTGCTTTTACTCCCTGCAACCGCAGATGCTCTCCCCAAAACCGTTCTAGACCATAAACTACAGTCATCCGCATTTTATAAGCTTGGTTGAGTGCATCTTTGTGCTGACTATATTTACTAACTAATTCGTGAGCTTCTTGATCTAACTTGTATAATTGTAAAGCCATAGTCATATACCTTTTATAGTTAATCTGCAATTTCCAAAACCAATTGATTCTAGCCCTCCCAGATAAATTTCATTATCATCATCTTGGTTTAATGGTTGCCATTTTTTATTTTCTGGTTCTTCTTTAAGTGCAATTGGAAAAGCTAAAATAGTTCCTTCTGGCAATGCTTCGGTATTAAAAAAAGCCTTTTCTTTGGCTTTCTTTTCTTTTTTTTCTAAGGCCACGCGGCTCTGACGATATAATGCCATATCATGAATCATTCCTATTTCATCGTCCTTAACAACCACTGCTGGTAGTTCTTCTCCAAAAGGAAACCAAAGAGATAAATCTTCTTTTGCTTCAATGCTTAAAAATCCAAAATTGAAAAATAGTTTCTCTTCTCCATTAATAGATAAAGCCTTTAAACTTCTTGAAGCTGTATAAATAAGATTATCAGGCTTTGCTGTTTGGAGTGATGGGATAAAACTACCTGCTAATCTTTGGTAACGTTTGAGTAAACGGGGAGAACTTACCCACACTATCGGCTGACCTGGACAAAATACTGGTAACCAAACAATAGAGGCATATTCAACTTTAACAAAAGATTCTGTGGTACTGTTTGACTGTTCTGTATCCGCTTCATGACCATACCATTTATTTGCTTCCGCTTCTCCTTGATTACGACGCATTTCTGAACGCAGACGACCACGAATAGAACTACCGGGAATAATACCTGTTTGAGTAAATTGGTCGCGGAAAATCAGGTTTAAATTACCGCTTTCTTCTCCGGCTGTTGCTCCTACATGAAGTGGTGCTAAAGTTTCAATGATGCCGTAAGCTTTCTGATACATTAAGCAACTCCTGTAATTTCAATATCTATTGGTAAACACAAACCACATCCCATTCTTTTGAGACTGAAACCTTCTTTGGGAAACCATTTTTCATCCCAGTCCCACCAAGATTTATTTATAGGTTTTTCTAAAACATAAACACTTCCAGATGGAACTGCATAACGTCCCCTTCCTAAACGTCCACGTTGTGTTTTTCTATTACCTACGCGGTAACGATAAGGTATTGGTTTATCTGTCAGCATTTGGATCTTTTTTTGGTTAGAAAAAAACTCATTTTGGGGACAGCGGTAAGAAAAACGATTTGAACCCCATATACCTGGTGTAATTAATGCGAATTTATCTTCAATAGGCTTGCGTAAAAGTTCTAAAATTGGACTATCATCTGGTAGTTTAAATTTCTTGATTTCTACGATATGATTTTCACCACCAAATCTATACCAACCTTCAGGTAAATCATGGGTAGATAGATAAACTAAACAATGGTCTGGGTTTAGATGTACAGAATTTTCTAAGAATAATCCACCTTTGGCATCATTTACTTTTAAAGTGCATCTCTCATCATCTTTTAGCTTGGGATGTAAAACAGATACAAAATTCCAAGGAGACTTTTCGGCATATCCATTACTACGAATGGATTCGGCTGGTTCATTCCAAAAATTTATTCTTTGCCATTGATAATAAGCTTCTAATTTTGAATTTTCAAAGTACCAATTTCCATTTTTTATTTTCCATTCATTAGACTCATTTTCAGCTATAATTTTGCTCCAAGGAATTGGTACATAAAAATATTCTGGATTATCCCACTCTCCCCAAAATGGCCCGGCTACATATAATTCTTTAGTTAATTTCTCTGCATCCCATAATTTCTTTGCGTGGTTGACACTAAAAAATAACCCAGATAGAGTAGCGGCTTCAGGAGGAAACTTAGAACCAGAACGTCCTACTAAGTTTTCTGGTGATAGAAATGAACCTGCACTTCCATACATAAACCCTAAAGGATTGACGAGAATTAAATATTTGAACATAAGTGCCATCCTATATGAATTAAACCATCAATCCATTTCATGAGTTCAAGATTGTCTGATTTACCGACTATTCTTTCTTGTTGATTTTCTAAATATTCCTTCTGTTTGTCAAAATAAATATTAAACAGTTCTAATGCTATGCGTTCATCAACATTTGTTTGTTTCTTGTTTAAATTTATGGCATGACGAGCTTTCAATTGTGCTAAATCGTTATAAACATGAGTCCAGTTAGGAAAATATTTTTTATCGCGTCCTTTACATTCCCATTCTGCAAAGGTTTTACCGTCTCTGTCTCGATACTGCTTTAATATATGCAAATAATCCCAGGGACAAGTCCACTGCACGTATTGACCGCTGTTAAAGACTATGCGAATTGTAACTCTATCTCTTCCTAAAGATTTAGCTAGTTTTTCGGCTTCTCGACAATGTTGCAGGACATCTCGTTGGGGGACGCTACCTGCAACCCAGACAAAACCAACACTGACGGTCAGAGGCTGTTGATGTTCTTGCCATTTATTGTTTAATGTCATCAACCATTCAAATGCTTTGAATGGGGGAATAGGTTCGGCAGGATTTTTACTGTAAATTATGCCTAGAAAGTCGTCTCCACCTGCATAAACTACTCTACCTAATTTTTCGCGTAAGTTGAATTTCTCGCCAAAGTCTTTGCCCCAATCACGGATTGCATGAGTAAATTTTTTCAGTTCTTCATCACCATTATTTTTAGCAGCTAATTCTTTTAGATAATCGCCAACTTTATCGCCATCTCCCATAAACCAACCTGTCCATTGTCCAGGGATATTTTTAGTTGGTTGGGGTTTGCGTTGAATTTCTCTAAAGCCTTTATCTAATGGTTCTATTTTGAGGTTGTCTCGAATTTCATGCCAGGTAACTAAACGTTTTACTAATTCGGGAATACTCAGTTTTTCGTTAGGTGCAATAAATTTACCTTCTGGGGTTTCTTCTTCTGGTTCTTCGGTGATTGCTGCTAATGCTTGATAAAATTTCTTAATTTGTTCGTTTTCTAAAGAATAGGTGATAAATTTAGGATCTCTGGCTTTTCCACCCAATCCAGGAAATGCTATTCCATCTGTTCCTGTTAAACTAGAACTCTCTCCTATCCAGTTAAGCGCTGTCCATCCACGGGAAAGTTTACGGGTTTCTAAGTCGTCCATTGCTGCTGGAATGCTGTCGCCTTCTCCCCAAAAGATTTCCCAGGCGTGGTTTCCCCAGTTTGTCCACTCTCTCTCCCAATGGTATTTATCTGAGATTTTATCCTCTATCCATGTGCGACATTCGTACAATATTCCTTTCCATGCTGATAAGAGAGTTTTTTCTGCTTGTGATTTGGAAAATTGTCCTTTTATTAGGATGCGATTTGGCATTCCTTTTTGAAGTTTGGGAAGTCCTGGGGATATGACTGTTGTGGTTTTTTCTGCTTCTTTTACTAGCTGCTGGCTGAGGTATGAAAGAATCAATGATGCACCGTACAAGTCTCGGAGTTTACGCGATTTTTCAATGAATCCCTGGACGGGAGCAAAGGTTATGGCTGTATATTTGGTCACGTTTGCTTTAGTCACTGGTTGCAGTCTTGTCTAAATTACTGTAGGATTTTTATTTTTTATTCAGTGGTTATACTTTGTAATAATTCTCGATTTGGGTAATTAGGAGTTATGTAAGGGTGGGTGAGTTATTGTGACTTTTATATCTTGGCGGAAATTTTGAGGATGTAAAGGCCTTTTCGTGCGAATGACGAAATTTTTTTAGAGATGATTTATTTCACGCAGAGGCGCAGAGGCGCGGAGAGGATGAGGAGTTTGAGATGTTCATCGACGCATCTCGCTGAATCGCTGAAACCCTATATTTTTCGTTGAGATGCGTCGATGCTTTACAGGGCAAGGGTTTGAGGTATGCGTTTTACTTAATTTCGCACAAGATGTACAATCTTTTTCAGAGATGCGTCGATTTGGCGGCTGGAAGCCTTACGGGGCAAAGGCTCCTGAACGAACTCTTTACCGATCGCCCTAAATCGGAATCAATGGAAACGCGCCTACATTACCGCTGAAAGGATCGCCCCCTGCGGCTTTACCGATCGCCCTAAATCGGAATCAATGGAAACTCGTATACGTTCTAGAACAGAGTTGTCATTTCCGTAAGCCTTTACCGATCGCTCTAAATCGGAATTAATGGAAACACAACAGCAATAATTCCTGTAAGACTTACCAATCCTTTACCGATCGCTCTAAATCGGAACTAAGGATTACCAAAAATATCCAATCTTGTGGGGTGGGCGTCTCGCCCGCCCAGTCCATAGGGCGGACAAGATGTCCACCCCACAAGAAAAAACCCCCGACTTTTTAGAAAAGGCGGGGATTTTATTTTTTTCAACTGCTTATTGCATTAAAATTTGACGGATTAAAATACTCATCACTTCGTCAGCATTACCAGTTGGAACTAATGGACTCCAGTCGCCGACGCCAGCGTAGCCAATGATTTGCAGATGGTGAATTGTGCCGATAACTGCTTTTGAAGAACCCATTAATAAATGTTTAATCGGTTCTCTTTTGGGTAATGGATTTTGAGCAGGTTGATTGAAGGCGGGTATATTTAAGTTCTCGCTATCCAAGTATTGTTGCAGTTCTGATTGATTTTCTACAAACTCTTCTTCTTGTGCCATGATGATAATTAACTCTCAGAATGGGGGTTTAGGGAAAGGCGATCGCAAGCTCTTGCCGGAGGGCGATCGCCTTTCTTATTTTCATATTAAAGTATAAAATTATACATGTCAATCACTTGTACGAAAAATATTTAGCATTTATTAATAATTTTTTGCAGAATTTTATCTGAACTTGATGTTTTATTTAAATTCAATAAGCAAAATTAGCTTTGACTTTCTTCAAACAAGGTTTAGCTTTCTCATTTGGATGTTTTCTACAAGTCAAATCAGCTTTGATTTTTCCTCAACAAGCCAAATCCAGAATTAGCAGAAA
>Ga0314812_100162_pt1 | contig 11479 bp, 10 predicted proteins | sample STEome_9_FD_202336 | JGI IMG/M metagenome (GOLD analysis project Ga0314812, IMG submission 202336) | Metatranscriptome of soil surface biofilm microbial communities from soil inoculated with nitrogen-fixing consortium DG1, State College... ...
CCGCGCAACCGCAATGTCGGCATTGCGTTGACTACGGCGCTGTGGCGCCGGCATCCTCGCTGGTCGGCCGGCTCTCGCGCGGGTCCGGATCCAGCGCCGTTGTGATCTCGGCTAGGCGAGCCTGCACGTCGACAACGACAGGGGGCTGCGCGATATCGTCCTCGGCGACGTCGTCCGCCAAATCCGCCTGGAGACGCTGGATCTGCTTCTCTTTGGCCGCATCCCGGCGTACCGACTGTCCTCGGCGAGCTCTTACGTGGACTTGTCCTCCTGCTTGACGGCCATCACGCGGATCTCGGCGTTGATCGCGGAGCCAAAGACAGCGACAGCGAGCGGCGTCGACATCACCGCCGATGAGGACGGCGAGGACGACGCGCGGCAGCACCATCGCGATGGTGTCCCACTTGGCTAGTCACGGAAAGTGACTCGGTCGGGGCGAGGCCCTGAGCGCTGTCTTAGTTGGCGGCACCGGGTAGGCGGTTGCGCCCACGCTGGGGCAACCAGCCAAACCGGCCGGCTTCATCAAGCCAGTTGCTGAGCCTCAACTCGACCGGTGACGCTTCCTGCTCCAGGAAAGGAAGGCCCCACTCCAAATCTTCGGGGAAGAGCTCGACTCGCACGGCTTCCCAGCGGGCATCTCTGTGCTGATCCCAGGGCGTCCTGGCCGCGACGACGCCAGTGCGCACAGTAGCTAAGGCCGACAGATTCTCGTCGTCACCGAGTCCAGCAACGACCAGCCTCCACGCGGAGTCCACAAGGCTCACCTCGTACTCGTGGCGGCTTAGATAGAGAACCAGACGGCCGCGCCTAGTGGTCGTCTTGACCTCTAAATGCCACGACTGTGCCCCCTGGGTAAGGACTATGTCGTACCCGAGACCGTCATCCTCGAGAGACACATGGCTTGTGGACCCTGGCCGGTGCCTCTCGAGCAGCTCAACGAGGAGGCGTTCCCCAGCGGCGCCAATGGTCGCCCGCCGCTCAAGGTCGACCTTTCGCTGCGCCTGCAGCACAGCGAGGAAGGCGTCACCCGCAGCCACATCAAGACTGTCGGCGAGGGCTTGCGCGTCTTGCGGGAGCTCAGTTGCGTCGGCGACAAGGACATCAGCGTCTGGGAGCCAGGCCGGTTGCGCCCGCTCAAGACTCCGTTGAAACAGGAGCCGCATCACCTGACTGTGTGGCAACCCCCGAATCCGAGGATTGGGGGCGAGGTTAGACCCATCCCGCACGACGCCGCCGATGAGTTGCAGCCAGTCGAGGGCAGCGGCGTACTGAGTCGGAGTCAGGTCCGCGTACGCCGCATCCGCCCTGATGATCGCCCAAGCTTGCGACAGCGAAGAACGTCCAAGTAGCTGCCACCAGCGGACGGCCGCTTGGATGACTCCGTCAGGCGGGAGCGCGGACATCGAGGTGCTCGAGCAACGCGCGGATGTCCGCAACATCCATGCCGGCGGAGGCGCTGGGCTCCTCATCCAGGTCGGCGAGCGCGAGGACTGCGTGGTCGTCCAGCACCGTGCCCAAAAACTGCACCTTTGCCGCAAGCCGCTGCTCGACCAGCTCGTCGATCGTCTCGTTGGCGACCAGAACAGTGATTGTCGTGGTCACGTCCGGTGCCAGGCCGAGGCGGTGAATCCGGTCCAAGCTTTGAAGGAAGCGCCCCGCCGCGAAGTCCCGATCGACATAGACGGCGTCATGGCAGACGTGGTGAAGGCTGATTCCCTCGCCGAGTGTGGCCGGATTAGAGAGCAGGACCATGCAGTCGGAATCCTCGCGGAAACGCCGCAGCTGATCCGGGCGGTCTTCCGAGCCGCCGTGCACTATGGCCGGCTGAAATCTCTCCAGCAGCCGCTCCAGGGACTTGAGGTTGCGAACAAAAGTCGACCAGACGAGCGTCTTGCGTCCGGCAGCTGCGTTTTCTGCCACGATAGCGAGTACCTCGCGGTACTTCGGCGACATCTCGTAGTGCGGAAGATCCCGCAGCAGCTCTCCGAGGGTGGAGTTCGCCGGCGGCTGCAGCGGTGGCACCCGATAGGGCAAGGGCTCGTGCGGGCTCGCCCCGGCGGCTAGCAGGGCCGGAGTCGTCGCGGCCATCATCAAGTACATGAGGACGCGGCCCAACGCCTCGACGTCTGTGGGATCGCCACCCCAGCGACCCGACATCTCGCCTCGCAGAGCGTTGTAGAGATCTCGATGCAGCGGGGGAAGTTCCAACCTCCGGACGGTCGTCGTGACGGGCGGAAGCTGCAGCTCGCTCTTGGTGGTTCGCACGAACAGAGGTCTCAGCATCTTGCTGGCAGCTCGCAAGTCGTTGCCGGCGATCGCGCGCGTAACGGCCGACCGCCCCTGACCGGGCCATACAAACGCAAAGAGGTTCTCCAGGTCCTTGGACCCGTTCGGCGCAGGAGTCCCGCTGAGGATCAGCCGCACGGTGGCATGGGGTCCAAGGGCAAGGCATGCGGCGCCCCAGGCCCCGGCGGGACCCAGCTTCATGCGGTGCGCCTCGTCGAGGATCAGCATCGCTGGCCGTGCCTGCAGCCACCGGATCAAAGCTGGCCGCGCGTCAGGCAACCGCTCGTAGTTCACAAGCAGCACATCTGCCCCTGAGAGGCCGTCCTCGCCATGCCGAGCGACGACGAGGGGCGCTTGGGGGAAGCACTCCACCGCCTCAAACTGCCAGCTCTCGAAGGCCGACTTAGGACAGACCACAAGCAAGCGCTCGACCTCGCCCCGCCGTCGACGAGCGACGAACGCGGCAAGGCTTACGCGTGTCTTGCCAGCACCGGGAACGCTGAAGTTAGCGCCGTGGCTGAGCTGAAGCAGGTCGGCCAGGTCTCGGCGCTGGAAAGGAGTGAGCGATGCGTCCCAGGCAGCACCGAGATCGACCGGCTCCGCATGTTCAGCGCGTGCGCGACCTTGCAGCCGATCGTTGATGACCTCCGCGTCAAGAACATTTCCCTCGACTAAGGCGAGCAGCTCCGGCTGCCACCGGACGTCTTCGTCAGGCCACCGCGCCAGCTCCTGCAGATTTACCAGGAGATCGTCCAGGTCCACGTCGAAGGCCTGGCTATGGTCGCTGCGACTGCTGACGAAACAGCTACGCAACGCACGCAGCGGGGCGACACTCTTTGGATCAGCCGAAACCTCGACACGGCCAGCTTGCGAGGAAAAGCACAGATTGAGCACCGGGTCAGTCAGTCGTCTGCGGTAGCGAAGCCAGCGCCCTCAGCCACGCCACACCCTCGCCCTGCCCCTCTACCGCCGGGCCAACCATCCGCGCCAGCTGAGTCAGGTGCTTTCGAAGCTCGACCAGACTGTCATCCAGGTCTTCGGCCTTGAAGTCGCTGGTTGCCTTGGCTTGCCCCACGGCTTGCAGGAGCTGTCCGAGGTCCTCGTTCGCGTCCGAAAGGCGATCCGCCGCTGCGAAGCGCCGCTTGATCACACGGCTCTGCTTCCCGGCCTTGTCTAGGGCCGGTTCCAGAGCCGCCGCAATCTCTTGCAGCTTTGCTTCGGCATTCGTAACAGCCTGGGGCGAAGCGGACTGCGACGAGACCTCGACGGCCTTCGCGCGCAGGACTTCCGTGGTCAGCTCGCGGAGCTGCTCGACTCTCTGGCTGGGACCCGCGACCGTAATTTTGGTGCCGGGAATCTTCACTGATGCAGCGGCGACCGTCTTCGCCGGCGGAAGCGCATCCTTCATGAAGCGTTCCGCAAAGTCGGGCTCGATGAGACGGAGGTCGGTCTTCGACTTCCCCAGCGCAAGAGCAAGGAGGCGCTGCTCGCGGAGAGCCTCTGCCTCCTCGGGAGACCTGGACTTCAGTGCGGAGTACGCCCTGTGCAGCTCCTCGAGTTTGCCCTGATGCGTCTCGAAATCAACGAGCCGCATGGACAGCGTGCTGCCCGCCGCATCCTCAAACTGGCTCCGCGCGATGGCCTCCTGGATGAACTGGAGAATCCAGCGCGATCGCTCGAATGTCGATGTCTTGATACGGAAGTCGCGCTGAATCTCGAGGGCGGGCCGCCCCGCATTGATGCGCTCATCGATTGCAAGTAGGAAGTTAACGAATGAGTAATCGCGCTTGTGGTCCCTCCGCAGCTGTAGGGAGAGCTCAATTGACTCAAGGTCGTCAATCCCTGAATCGGCGGGGAGAACCGCAACACGAATGTGCTCCTGCCCAAGCTCACGCAACGCTGCGCACCGAGTGTTGGCGTTGATGAGCACGCCCTCGCGCGTAATGATTCCGGGGTCGTTCTGGCCGTGCTGCCGGATGTCTTCCTTCAGCGCTTCGAAGGAGGGATCGGTCTTCTGGGGGTCGGTAGGATCGCCCTTGAGGAGATGGCCGAGATAGTCCTGAGCGACCTGCCCGAAAGGGTTTTCGTCGAGCTCTCGGTCTCTCTTCGGGTCAAGCGATCGCTGGGCCCTGATGCGATGAGTGGCCGGGTTGTAGCTCAGGATGTTGACAGGCATAGTAATCACGGGAATCGAGCGTGGCTGCCCACGCCATTCAATTGTCACCGACTCCTGCACGCCCTGCAGTTCCTCAAGGGCAGCCAGACGCTTCTCGACGATCGCACGCACGTCGGCGGCGTTGGGCGGAACCAGGACGGTCATCTGCTCTCCATCGGTCAGGGCCTTCAGGTCTTCCTACACGGTGGGACGGCAGCGTCTCGTTAGGCGCACGGAGGTTCCCTCGTCCGGACTAGATATGGCTCCGACTCCGAGTGGCCTGCTGGGCAGTAGCCATGAGGCAGCGCATGATCGGCGCCATGGAACTACCCAACTGGAGAACGTCGACTAAGGGAACGCGTGTGCGCGCCGCCCTGTGGCTCTTCACGGAGGTGGGGGAAGGCGGCACCTTCACTAAGGCGCAGCTGCGGGAGGCCTTCCCGGGCGTCGAGCAGATCGACCGCAGAATGCGCGACCTGCGCGCTGAGGGGTGGGTTTTGGCCACCTACCGGGAGGACCGATCGCTGAGCGCGGACGAGCTGCGGCTTGTGCGAGTCGGCGGGGCCGTATGGGATCCGAACTACCGCTCAAAGGCACAGACCTCGATCAGCGACAAGGAGCGGCAGCAGATCTTTGCTGCCGACGACTACATGTGCGTCTACTGCGGCGTTAGCGGCGGCGAGAGTTATGTCGACGACGCGTTGCGCTCAGCCAAGTTGACGCTGTCCCGGGTGCCGTCCACCGACGGGCGGACCACCCGCCTCGCCACATGCTGCGACCGCTGCCATGTCGCTACTCGTGACGACGCTCCGACCCCCAACCTCAGTCCGGCGATTGACGGGCTGTCAGATGAGCAGCGCAGCCGCCTGCTGGACTGGATTCGCACAGGAAGCCGACCAGTCGCCCCGGAGGAACAGCTGTGGGCGAGGTACCGGCGCCTCCCCCATGCCGTGCGGCTGGAAGTTCGGCAGCACCTCGAGTCCATGGGGTAAGCCTCGCGGACTGGTCGATCGCCTAACCGAAGCCAGCGTCCGCCTTGCCCCTCCGGGGAATCACCGGCGCCGGGACCACGGGGTCGCTGGGTTCAGCGAGTCGCCAATAACCGCCCGCGATCTCGGCTGCGTCCATGTGGTTAGAAGGTTCGCAGGGAACCACCCGCGCGGATACGAACTCGCCCTTCTGCGGGAGCGGCAGACCAAGGTCACGGGCGACAACTGGATCGTTCTCCTGGTGCCCGAGGACCAGGATGCCTTCGGGTTGCAGATGCGTACGGGCGCCGCCGTTGCCACGGGCTCGTTTCATGAAGTCGTCTTGCTGAGCGACGGTGGCGAGTTCGGCCCGCCGAATGATCCGCCGCTGGACGCAGCGGAAGAGCTCGTTGACTTTGGCCTGCCCATGCCGTGGACCAGAAGAGGCCCGAGCGTTGAGGATGCGGTCCCGGGTGGAGTTGTCAAGCTCGAGAAAGAGATTTGGCGCAAGGTATCCATGCTCCGACCACAGCCACCGAACGCGGAGTCGGCCTGCGGCGGACAGCACGCCCTTTGCATCCCGGTTCCGACCGGGATTCATCAGGTACTCATGAACGCGGATGAGGCCGGCCACCCAGCGGCTGCTCGCGTCGTCGGCCGACACGACGAGCGCGAGGTGGCCTTCGACCTCCGGGGGCAGGGTCCAGCCGCCCTCTCTCATGGAGTACTTGCAGTCGACCTGCACTCCTGCGATGCGGTAGTCCGTGACGTGGCCGCCTTCGAACCGGAAGCGACGCTGCAGGTTGATCTCGACGAGCGTCCCCATGTGGGTCTTCTCGGTCTTGTAAAGCTGCTCGAAGCTCCAACGGCCGCTGTGCTGCCCGTCATAGAGCTGGTCGAAGGTATCCCGTAGGACCTCGGCTACCACGTCCCCTGTGGGGTCGAGCTGGAGCAGTTCGTCCTCGACGGCATCCAGCTCCCGGTCCTCGCCCCGGACCGGCGCGAAGATCTCAAGTTCATCCGACACGACGGCGGAACGTAGCCGGCCACAAACGGACTATCGGGGACGCTCACACCTGGGTGAGCAACGCCACCAGCGGGGCGCACCCGAAGAGGTTCGCGGTGAACACGGCGCTCCCCCGGTGAAGGCAGCCGAGCTCAGCTGATTCGGGACCGGCCCGATCGGTTGGCGAACACCTCGTGCCGTTCGTGGTCCGGCTGGCCGATGAACGCCTTGAACTCCCCGAGCCTGTAGGAAGGACCTGACTTCGTTTCCTTCATCTCGATGTCGAAGTCCCGGCTCAGGTGCGCGATACGCCGCTCAAGCTTGATGGCGTCGTAGGGCACCGTCAGCCGGCCAAGGATGGCCGACGGGGTGAGGTACCCCTCCGCCTCCTTGAGCACGCGATAAACCGGATCGTGCACGGTCGGACTGGCGAGCTCAGGCATGTCGTGGGGCTCGTCGGCGTGCTGAAGTGCCCGCATGATGGAGCGCCCGACCGCCTCGGCAAGCGGGGGTGGAAAGGCGTTCCCCACCTGGCGGTACTGGGCCGTTTTCCGCCCGGCCAGTCTCCATCCCCATGCGTCGTCCCACCCCTGCAGCCGGGCGACCATATGAACAGTCAGCTTAGGCAGCTTCACGTTCGGATGCGGGTGGTCCGGTCCGGGAGCCTCATTCGCCACTCCGAGGCCGTCTACGCCTAGCTCTCGCCAGGCGCGCTTGGCTCGGGTGGGCCCAAGGTCAGCGCCGCCGTGCTTCTTACTGCCACCGACCAGGGTGGGAGCAATGTCATTGGCCAGCTGGACCCAGGCATCGACGTGCGGCCACCCATTCGCCCCCATGAGGTCACGCAAGGTCTCGCCGACTGTCCGCTGAAGTGACGAATGCTCGGGCCACCGGAAATAGCTTGCGTCCTCCTCCTTCAGGGCTACGAGGACGAAGCGTGGGCGCAGCTGAGCGACACCGAAGTTCGAGGCGTGAAGTAGGCGCCAATCACCGACGTAGCCGGCCGAGGCCAAGCGGTCGAGGACATGCTGCCTGTAGGCGGCGAACCGAGGCATGGACAGTCCGCGAACGTTCTCGAGCAGCAGCGCGCGCGGCTTCACCTCGTTGATGCACAACTCAACGGCCCAGGCGAAGAGGTCGCGCTCATCGCTTGCCCCCAGCTGCTTGCCGGCAATGGAGAAGGGTGGGCAAGGCACTCCGCCTGCGAGCAAAGCGACGCCCTCGTAGTCAGCGGGTGTCCAGAGGCTGCGGTCCGCCACATCCCCCTGTACAACCTTCCAGTCAGGGCGGTTCTGACGGAGGGTCTCGCAGGCGAAGCCGTCCAGCTCAACCGCAAGCGCGTGCTCGAAGCCCGCACGCTCCAGCCCGATGGCCTGCCCACCAGCGCCGGCGCAGATCTCGACGACCTCGTGTGTCACGAACGCTTCCCCTCTAGGCCAGAGACGATGACAGGGAGCGCGAGGGACATGCGGGCCATCCTCCCCCACGAGCCAGCGCGCTCCCAGCAAGGACGTCCTACCGTGTGCCAGTGACATCTCCAGACTCTGGAGCCACAGCAGGCAGACGACAGCCAACCCCAATCACCGAGGGTCGCGCTCGGAACCTCGCCGCGATCCGTCGGACCAACACGAAGCCCGAGGTCGCCCTGCGGTCCCTCCTGCACCGTCGAGGGCGACGCTTCCGCAAGGACTATCAGCTGAACCTGCCGGACGCTCGTGTGCGACCCGACCTGGTCTTCACGAAGACCCGAGTGGCCGTCTTCGTCGACGGATGCTTTTGGCACGTCTGTCCACAGCACGGACGCCAGCCGACGCACAACGAGTGGTACTGGACGCCCAAGCTGCAGCGGAACGTTGAGCGAGACCGCGCCGCGGATGCCGCCCTGGTGGAGGCGGGCTGGCATGTTGTTCGCATCTGGGAGCACGTCCCCGTCTACGACGCGGCTGCTCACGTCGAAGCAGTCCTCGAGTCGCTGAAGTCGTAACCGGGCCGCGGGCGTAGCGAGACCGGACCAGGCAGGCGCACGTCACCCCTCGGCACCGTTCGACTGGGGTGGCTGACTGGCGGCGCCTTGCTTGGCGCCTCATGTCCTCACCGTGATCCAACGGAGATCCGGCGGATCCTCTTGGCTGTCAGGCATCGCCCGCACGTGACTGGAGCTGTCGGGACGTTCGCTGTAGCTCACGTCCGCCACCGATCGCTCCACCGCCTCGTCCGCCGATCTCCGGTCGACTGTTGAGTTGGCTCATCCGGGACGGTGGCCGGAGACAAGCGGACGCAGGGAACCGATCAGCGACGCCTCGCCGACCGCGGGCAACCCTGGCGGGACCTGCTGACGCCTCCTCGCGGCGCGACACTTGAAACCTGAGCAGGGGCCGCCTCTAGGATGAGTGAACAAGGGCGATTACCCACCGACGCTGGGCCGGGACGTGCGCCTCCATGTCAGCCCGAGACTAGGGGAACCCCTTGAGTGATTTCGAAACCGGAGATCCTTGGACCGACGAAAGTGTCTTCGACCCGGATGCTGAGGATGTTGAAGAAACGCCGCCGACGGCGGAACAGTCGCTTCGTTACTTCGGTGCGGACTTTGACGTCGAGGGCCTCGTTCGCCGACTCCGCTCAGGCGAGCTGACAATCCCTAGTTTCGACCCCGAGAGTGAAGCCGAAGCGATCGGTTATGAAGGATTCCAACGGCACTTTGTGTGGCCAAAGAAGCAGATGGATCGATTTATCGAATCCCTGCTACTCGGATATCCAGTTCCTGGGATCTTCCTGGTCGAGATGCCCAATCGAAAGTATCTGGTCTTGGACGGTCAGCAGAGATTGCGGACCCTCCGAGCGTTCTATGACGGGAAGATTGGGGACCCGCCTCAGGACAAGATATACCGGCTCGAACACGTTGCAAGCGGATTTGCGAATGCTACGTATGACACTCTAAGTCCCGCAGATCGACGCCTTCTCGACAACACTTTCATCCAAGCGACGATCGTAGTACCTAAAACAGGACCTGGAGCACGAGAATCGGTCTATCGGCTCTTTGAGAGAATCAATAGCTCTGGCGTTAAACTGCAGCCACAAGAGATCCGCGTGGCACTGTTCGCCGGGCCGACCATCAACTTCCTCAGGGATCTAAACAACGTGAGCGAGTGGCGCGAGCTCTTCGGCGGCCGCCACTCACGCTTGAAGGATCATGAGCTAATTCTCCGGTATCTCGCCCTGACTGAGGCCGCTGAGGCGCTAAAGGCTCATGGCTGGGACCGCACTACAGCGCGCGCTTCCTACGAGGCCGATGGGGTCAAGGGCACAGACAGTCCGCTCTATTTTGAGCCAATGAGCACCTTTCTGAATGCCTATCTTGAGCGCCATGCAGCCGGAAAGGGCTTGAACTTCACGGAGATAACTCAGGAGTTCAAGGCTACCGTCGCAGTTTTGGCTGAAGCCGAGGGGCGTGACTCGCTGCGCCTAGGAGGGAGGCAGATCAACGCTGCGCATACGGACGCGATCATGGCGGGCATTACGCTAGCCTTGCGCGAGGGCGCCGAGCTTCGAAGCGATTCCACGAGGAAGGCCCTGGCTTCTCTAGTGAAGAACCCGAAGTACCTTGAGGCGGTATCCGGGAGCACCTCGCACATGGAGAGCGTTGTGACTAGACTTAGTCTCGCCTACGAGGCCTTCGCCGACTAATGACGGCGCCAAAAGTCGACGCAGAGAATCCGCCAGATGGAATTGCAGACGTTGCGGCAATGCGGCAGGAGCTGAATGACGCCTACCAGCGCTATGTCGCAGCCCTTCCCTCGGCTCCAATTGACTACCAAGGCGACATGCACGCCAATATGTGCGTGCGCATCGCCGGGGCGCTAGAGCAGTTGATTGCAACGTCTATAACACACTACGTTTACCACGCGATTAATGACGCGCTAGCACGGTCCTTTGCATTGTCATGGTGGCGACGATCGCCCAACCTGGTCCCGAAGACGCTCCGAGACGTCTTGGGCAGGTTCGGAAACCCCTGGGTGGCCGATCTCGAGCAGTTCCTAGACGAGTACCCGTCCACCGCCTCGATGGCAATCACGCGCCGCGAGGCGTTGGGACACTTGATGGACATCAGGAATGACACGGCCCACGGCCGAGCATACAAGGGCAGCAATGCATCCATTGCTACTTACAAGGCAGTGGGCGACGATCTTTACAATTGGGTCGAGCAGCGTCTGTTAATTCCCATAACGCCGACTGCTCCTACGTCCTAGTGTCGCAAGCCGCTTCCCTAGAGACACCGGTAATGCTGCAACGTCATTGCGCAGCGCGACGCATTGACCACATCTGTGCGGGGCGCTCGGACTGCATGGCGACGTCCCAGGGGATCGCGCCGTTGACGACCTCCTTGCGGAAGTTGCCCACCGCGACCCGAGCCAATTCCGGATCAGCCGCCACCCGCTGAGCCAGCTCCAGCGCGCGATCCTCGACCGCCGCGTCGTCCAGCGACTGCCACGCGAGCCCGAGCTCGACGGCCTTGTCGCCGTTGATCTCCTCGCCGAACAGGGCCATCGCGGCCGCGGCCTCACGCCCGATGAGCCGCGACAGGATCACGAAGTGCCCGCCACCCGGGTGCATCCCCCGCTTGAGGAAGCCGGCCAGGAGGCGGGCGTCCTTCGCCACGATCCGCAGGTCGGTCGCCAGCAGCATGTTCATGCCGGCACCCACCGCCGAGCCGCGCACGGCGGCCACCGTCGGGACCTTCACCTGGCCCAGCCGGTAGAAGGAGTCGTAGATCTTGCCCATGCCCTCGAAGGCGTCCGGGGCTGCCGGGTCCTTGCCGGCCGAGGTCAGCGTCGCGATGTCGCCACCCGCGCAGAACGAATTCCCGACGGCCTTGATCACCAGCGCGCCGACCTCCGGCTTGGCGTCCACCTCGTCGAACGTGGCGATCAGCTCGTCGGCCATCGTCGGCGTCAGCGCGTTGCGCCGGTCCGGTGCGTTCAGCGTCACGATCGCGACGCCGCCGTCCACCTCGAGCAGCACTTCACCGGTTCCGGCCACGAGCCCACCTTCCTGCCGAGCGGACCG
>Ga0314812_100163_pt1 | contig 11428 bp, 9 predicted proteins | sample STEome_9_FD_202336 | JGI IMG/M metagenome (GOLD analysis project Ga0314812, IMG submission 202336) | Metatranscriptome of soil surface biofilm microbial communities from soil inoculated with nitrogen-fixing consortium DG1, State College... ...
ATAACTTACAATTCTCAAAAAAATGAAGCAAAAACTACATTCAGAATCTTCAGGTTGTTGCAGTTGCGAACACGAACATCACGAGAATCATAACCATCATCATGATGAGAATCATAACCATGACCACAATCACAACCACGGGGGAGAATTCAACCTCAAAAATGAGATATTTCCTTTAGTAATGATTTTAAGTTTGTATGCACCCGGTGTAATTTTTGAAAATCAATTGCATAATACACTCTACTCAATAGGTGAGTATTTAGTTTTCATTCCTGCTTATTTATTAAGTGGATGGAGTGTTTTAAAAACTGCTGGACGCAATATATTGAGAGGTAGAATATTTGATGAAACATTTTTAATGACAGTAGCAACACTAGGAGCGATCGCCATTCATAAATTACCCGAAGCTGTGGGAGTGATGTTATTTTATAAAATTGGCGAATTGTTCCAAGATATTGCCGTCAGCCGTTCTCGAAATTCTATCAAAGCTTTATTAGAAATCCGCCCAGATTATGCAAATATCCAAACAGAACAAGGATTGAAAAAAGTATCACCAGACACAGTAAAAATTGGAGATATTATCGTCGTTAAACCTGGAGAAAAAATTCCTTTAGATGGTGAAATTCTCCAAGGTAATTCTCAAATTGATACATCTGCGTTAACAGGAGAATCTGTACCGCAAAGTGTGAAGCCAGGAGAAACAGTTTTAGCTGGAACAATCAATAAAATCGGCGTTATAACTGTTCAAGTAACAAAACTGTTTGATGAATCTTCCATTGCCAAGATTTTAGACTTAGTGCAGAATGCCAAAAGCAAAAAAGCCGCAACAGAGAAATTTATTACTAAATTTGCTCGATATTATACGCCGATAGTAGTTTTTGCATCTCTAGGGGTTGCTTTATTGCCTCCTTTATTCATTTCTGGTGCAACTTCCTCAGAATGGATTTATCGTGCCCTGATTTTATTAGTTATTTCCTGTCCGTGTGGATTAGTTATAAGTATTCCATTAGGCTATTTTGGAGGTATTGGAGGTGCGGCGAAACGTGGAATTTTAGTTAAAGGCTCTACTTTTTTAGATAGTCTGAATGCAGTTAAAACAGTTGTGTTTGATAAAACTGGAACTTTAACTAAAGGAGTATTTCAAGTCACCAAAATAGTACCACAAAATGGTTTTTTTGAAAAAGAATTATTGGAATTAACGGCTAAAATAGAATCCCATTCTAATCATCCCATAGCCCAATCTATCCGCAATGCTTACGGTAATAATATTGATGCATCTGATGTCAAAGATTATGAAGAGATAGCAGGTTGTGGAATTAGAGCCAAAGTTGCAAATAAAGTAGTAATGGCAGGTAGCGATCGCTTATTACATCAAGAAGCTATTGCTCATGATAATTGCCTAGTGGAAGGTACAGTTATTCATTTAGCAATAGATAATATCTACGCTGGCTATATAGTAATAGCTGATGAACTCAAAGAAGATGCTAGAGAAGCAATCCAAACACTCAAAAAAATGGGTGTAGAAAAAACAGTAATGTTGACAGGAGATAATCACGCGATCGCTGCTCGAATTGCTCAAGAAATAGGCATAGATATCTACGAAGCAGAGTTATTACCAGAAGAAAAAGTCAACGCCATTGAAAAATTACTCAGCACCACCGAAAAACATGCTAAAGTAGCCTTCGTTGGCGATGGCATTAATGATGCCCCAGTAATTGCTAGAGCAGATATTGGTATGGCAATGGGTGGCTTAGGTTCCGATGCAGCCATAGAAACTGCCGATATTGTCATCATCACAGATGCACCATCAAAAGTAGCACAAGCAATTCAAATTGCCAGAAAAACCAGAAAAATAGTTTGGCAAAATATTGGGTTTGCCCTAGCAATTAAAGGTGTATTTATTGGATTGGGTATTTTCGGCATAGCGACAATGTGGGAAGCTGTGTTTGCAGATGTTGGAGTAGCGTTGCTGGCAATTTTCAACGCAACTAGGGTGATGAAATAAAAAGTAGTCAGGAGTCAGAATTCAGAATTTGTGGATACTCTATCCATAAAAGGATAGAGTTTTAATAAGGAATAATGTCTAAAATTGGTTTCGTCCACAATTCGCCTTAATTTTAAACCAATATTCAAACGCGATGCTCGTTCGCGCAGCGTGCCGTAGGCAAGACTCGCTATCGCTCCGCTATTGCAGACTCGCTACCGCTGCGCTATCAACCAGTCGGACTCCAATTCACACTGAATTCTGACTCCTGAGTTTTGAATTGTTCTTCATAAAATTTTGAGAAAATCAGGAATCCATAATTGGGAAATTGTAGAAGTTAAAACTGAAAAGTAATAATTGAAGAAACATCCCCAATCGGATTTCATTGAGGTATATTGTGAAGTCACATATTAAAAGTATTGCTACAGCTACGTTAGCGTTGCTGGTAATTTACTCAGCAAAAGAAGCAGTTGCATTACCCCAAAAAAATCGATAATTCAGTTACTATCGCACAATCACAACCATTGACAGACACCCTGATTATTCCTGGGGAAAGAGTAGGGCCAATAACACGCACAACCACCAAACGAGATTTAGTAAAATTGTTTGGTGCGTCTCGTGTCGTTGATAAAACCATTTCCGGTGCTGAAGGAATCGGTAGTTTTGCCGCTACTCAATTAAAGTTAGATCGGGGGCGATCGCTTTTGGTAGTCTGGAGTGATAAAACCCGTACCAAACCTCTAGATGTGCGTAACTTGGGTTCTGCTTGGAAAACCCGTGAAGGTATCGGTGTCGGAACCTCCTTAAGCCAGTTACGCCAGAAATTAGGTAACTTTAAACTCTATGGATTAGGCTGGGATTACGGCGGCACAATTTTGTTAGATAACAGCAAATTATCCCGCTATCAAGGTAAACTGATTTTGCGAGTAGACGCTGCTACTAATGCTTCCGAAAAGTTTCCCAACGACTACCAAGCAGTGTTAGGAGATACTACTTTTTCTTCCAGTAATCGCCATTGGAAACCTTTAGGAATTACACTCGCAGAAATCATCGTTGTATTGAATCCTAGTCAAGAATAATCGGCTACTCAATATCTCATTTGTTCACTGATACCAAAATTGGTATTGGAACAGCAAAATTTATTAAATATAGTGTTATTTGCCTGACAGAAATAATGATTGCCTAAGCCAGAATACAAGGAAAACAGAGATATTCAACAAATTGGTGTTTGTTTATACTATTTCAATTTTTTGTAGTCGTTATACTCATGACTTAGGTTCTACCTGGGAATTAGGAAGTGGCTTTGCCACTTCTTTTTATTTATATCGTATGCCCAGGAAAAAATAAATTAAAAGTTAAAACTATTTGTTTCAACTTTTAACTTTTATTTAGTGATTCAGCAATTTGCAACTAAATCAAGTATAATACCTAATTTTTCCAGCCAAATATCAAGCTTTTCACTTCTGATTCCTGAATTCTGAGTTCTGAATTCTGAGTTCTGAATTCTGACACTTAATCATTACTCATACTATCTCGCCATCTTTCGCGCTTGGCTTTGCTTTCATCATCACGCGATCGCGTTTCTTCCCAAGTCCCCCAGAATCGAGCCTGTTGTTTTTCAACATGATTGATAAACTGCATAATTGAATAATCTGCTCTAATTGGGGTCTTCAAATCAAACCGAATAGTTTGGACAACTTTGATGTCACCCATCAGAAAGTACTTACCTGCAATCTTAGTCAACCACAACACAACTCGATTGGATAACCAACCAAAAATCCCCTTACGTTTTTTAACCATCAACAGAATTTGACCTTCAGCTTTTCCCCCTTCATTAAGGCGGACAGCAAACATCATGTGAACATGGAAGAAATCGGGGCCGAATGTCACAATGCCGATGCTACCGTACCAATAGCAAATACTGTAAGTAATGGTATTTTTGTAGAAAAGACGGATGAGCTTGATGACAAATGAATTTTCTTTGAGTGGTGCAATGTTGGTGAAGATCATTGCATTTTCGTTGAGTTGGTGTCTTTCAAAGACAACTTCTACAGGCAATCTGTGGACTGTATTGAGATGTTGAGCATCAATGGCATTAATCATCACCACATTGGGATGGCAATTCATTAAAAAGTGAGAATGGATGCTCACATCGCACTCTTTTTGTTCTAACTCTGGAACAAAAGGTAGCGGTTGTTGTGGTATTTCTCCAGTCCAAACCCAAATCATCCCGTATTTTTCAGCAGTGGGCCAAGATTGTAACTTCAAAGAAAGCGGCGTCTCTAAACATGGAATATCAACACACATTCCTTCAGCATCAAACTTCCAGTGATGGAAAAAACAACGTAGTGCATTTCCCTCTACTTTACCTTCAGCAAGGTGAGCGCCCATGTGCGGACAGTAGGCATCAAAAATCACTACTCTTTTGTCTTTTCCCCGATAAATCACTAACTCCCTACCCAAAATCGTGACAGATTTTACTTCACCTACCAGCAGATTTGTAGAGGGTATTACCCAATACCATCCTTCAATAAAACGCTCTGCATTATTAAAATTTTTAGGTTTACGGGTTGAATTAAAAGTCTGGGAATTGAGATTCATTTTTATAGTTTCACTTGTAGTGAAGCGTTCGATCTACAAGTAACATAGGAACTATAAACAAACAGTTACTTTCAGTACTACGACAAGGATTTACCCAATAAACGAAAAATTGCAATCCAATGATGTTAGCGACAAACTACTAAAATATTTAGCAATTTTATATTTAAATAATGTAATAATCATCACAAAAAAGGGGAAACTACCGTGTTAGCTCAAGAGAACAAACTACTTTTAATCGGCCAGGTAACCAACTTAAGTAAAATTCCCATTCGCACAATCCGTTATTACGAAAGTTTAGGTTTAATCAAATCATCAAAGCGAACAGAAGGAGGCTTTCGCCAGTTTTCATTAGATGTGTTAACTCGTTTAGCTTTCATTAAAAGGGCACAAAACTTTGGTCTTAGCTTAGAAGAGATTGGAGATATTCTTCAAGTTTATGACCAAGGACAAGTACCTTGTGGTGAGATTCAAGAAAAGCTAGAACAAAAGCTTTTAGAGATCGATCGCCAAATCGATCAGTTATTAACCTTACGCTCCGAAATCCAAGGATTACTTTCGGGCTGGAAGAACATAGCATATCGGCAGGAGCATACAATTTGTCCAAACATGCAAAATGCTAGATGAGGGAGATGGCAACGCCTTGGGAAAAGGGGAAAGGTTAAAGGGAAAAGGAAGATATTTCTTTTCCCCTTTGCCCTTTGCCCTTTGCCCCTTGCCCCATGCCCAATGCCCAATGCCCCATGCCCTTTGCCCTTTGCCCTTTGCCCATAAAACGTAAAATCCCACACCTGTTGGTTGTGGGACTAGCTAAAGTAAATTTTTTGGCAATTTTACATCTGATCCAATTGCTTGCGTAGGGAATCCAACTCAGCATCAACCACATCATTAGACTTGGGAGCGGCGGTTTGTTGTTGGGTTGGTTGTTGGGGTGGTAGTTGGGGTTGATTTTGTGGAGCGGCGGGTGGTAGTATTTGCGCCTTCAAAGCAGCTAATTCATCATCAATATCACTACCAGATTCCAACTGGGCAAATTGACTTTCTAAATCGGCGCTTGCTAATTCTCCTGCTGACTGGGCACGGGCTTCTTGCATCAAGACTTTTTCTTCCATCCGCTCGAAGGCAGCCATCGCGCTGCTGGTATTCATTCCACGTACCATACCTTGGAGTTGTTCTTGGGCTTTGGCAGTGGTAATCCGGGCTTTGAGCATTTCTTTCTTGGTTTTGGCCTCAGAAATTTTGCTTTCCAGCTGGATTAAGTTGCGCTTGAGGGTTTCAACTTGAGTGCTTTGTTGATCTAAGCTAGCTTTGAGTGCAGCGCCGGTGTCAGTATAAGTCTTTTTACGCTCTAGGGCTTGTCTTGCGAGGTTTTCATCACCTTTTTGCAGTGCCAATTGAGCATTGCGCTGCCACTTATTGATTTCATTTTGAGCATCAGTATACTGTTTATCAGTGCGTTTTTGAGCAGCGATCGCCTGGGCTACTCCCTGACGCAGTTGAACCAAGTCTTCCTGCATTTCCAGGATGGCTTGCTCTAGCATTTTTTCTGGATCTTCGGCTTTGTTTACTAGGTCATTAAGGTTAGCACTAACAACTCGTTTAATGCGATCGAATAATCCCATAACTTTGTTTTTCCTTGTTTTGGTTTACGCTCTTTGTTGGACAGTTAGCTTTTTTACTTTTTAATAGCTACCTATTTCAATGTAATCTTTCCGGTTTGGATCGGTACCTCCCAACAACTCTTAATTGTTAAGATATCTCGAAGCCGTGGCAATTCACCGAACTTTAAGAGTCTTGTGTTTTGGGTAACTGCTGTTGGGGAGGCTGCTCGATTTTCTGGTTGTCTTCCAAGAGGCGGTTGTTGTGCTGTGTGTTTTCTGCCTCATTTAAAACTTGCACCTTCATAGCTGCCAACTCGGCATCTACATCATTAGTAGATTCCAAGGAAGCAAATTGTGTTTCCAAGTCATCGCTACTGAGTTGAGCAATGGCTTCTGATTTTGCCTCAATCTGTAAAACTTTTTCTTCCATCCGTTCAAAGGCATTGAGACTGCTAGTAGCAGAAACTCCGTCGAGCATTTCTTGTAAGCGATAGGAAGCTTCAGCAGAACGGGCGCGAGCAATATACATATCTTTTTTAGTTTTCGCTTCGCCAATTTTTAATTCTAGCGATCGCATATCCTTTTTTAGCCTAACCACAATCTCATTTTGTTGTTCTACTTGATTGGATAAGGCTATATTCGTTTCTTTATAAGCTTGACGCTTTGTTAAAGCTTCCCGTGCTAAGACTTCATTACCTTGTCGCAGTGCTAGCTGGGCGCGGCGATACCATTCTTCTGCTTGGGATTGGGCAGCAGCAGCTTGTCGTTCAGTGCGTTTTTGGGTGGCGATGGCTTGTGCTACACCCTGGCGCAACTGCACCAAATTTTCCTGCATTTCCATCACAGTTTGCTCCAGAATCTTTTCTGGATCTTCTGTACTGCTAATCAAACTGTTGATGTTAGCACGAATCACCCGCAGGATACGCTTAATTAACTCCATCTCTGCTCTCCATTCACGAAACTCAGTAGTGAGTCTTGCTAGCGGTAGCCGGGGGTTTAGCCCGTGTTGAGTGCTAAATAACCACTACTCTTCAAAAACGCGGGGAATAGGGAGTAGAGAATGGGTAAAGAAGGTGTTTGTTTCATTCATAATAGGTGGCGATCGCCGCTAGTCGAACGCTCCTAAGTATCAGAATTTTTGTAGTAGCGTACTAAACAACCAAGATTTTACATCTCTTGCATCTGCACTTCGTAGAGACAAGGGTTAATCCTCATCTCTACCTACTCCCTATTTCCCACTTAGCACCGTTATCTCATGGTATCTTACATTTTTACGACTCACGGCTATTGAACTCGTGCCTTAATTCCTTTGGATTCTAATAATCGTATGTGTCTTTGTACTTGCTCTTTAGTCTTAAAAGCACCCATAAAAATCAATTGTTTATCAGGTGATAAATAAGCATCAGGAATTATTTCCCGTGCTGAGGCTAAAGCACGGCCTTGATTGTCTATCACTACATGATAAAACCCATCTGTAGATGGTTTGATTTCTGCATTTGGCTCAGGTGAAGTTTTTGGTTTTGGAGTCGTCGAGGACAAACTCGCAAGAGGTAAGGGCTTTGCCGTGGGTACTGGTGCAATGGCGATGGGACTTGTTGGTTTTAGCGGTGTGACAGCTTCAGGTAATGGAGGTTGAGGATTTATAGGATTTTGGGGAATAACTGGATTGGTGACAACTGGAGGCGTTGTTTGGGCTTTCGGTTTTAAGCCAACTACATCATTAGGGTCTCTCACTTCCGGAAACTCTTCAGCAGCCAGATTGGGATACTTGGGCACAGATGTGGTTGGTGGCTGGATCTGAGATTGGACATTACTAGCCACTGGCTGAGTATTTTCCGGTGCTGCTGGTGGGTTACTGTTAAACAACTTGGCTAAATTCCACTGAGGCAAGCTTTTAGGATTGAAAACTACATAACCCAAAGTCAAACTTGCCACCAATAGCAGCAACATCGAGCCGATGCCCAAAGGTGATAGCAGACTGTCACCATAATTATTTGTATTGGGCTTTTTAGTTTGTGGTTGTTCTTCTGTAAGACTCCGCAGCAGCGCTTCACTAGATTCCAGATAATCATCTGGCTGCTTGAGTCCATCATCCGGCTGCACAAGATTTTCGTCTTTAGTATCTACAACTGTTGGTACGATACTGGTACTAAAGTTGGGGGGCGGTGGTGGAAGTTCAGTTTGTTTTTTACCAGAATCCAAACTGGGTTGTACATGATTTACATTACCTTGTATCTCAGTATTTACCGTCACTGGTTCTGATTCCACCAGAGGATTAGGAAGTGCTGGTATCGGTGATTCATCAATTTTGACTACAGATGAGGCTGGAGTTATCTGAGGATTCACAGGTACGGACACAGGTGGAAGTGGTGGTACATCGATCTTAGTTTCCGCCACTGATATGCCACTTGTACCCAATGCCGTGGAAACAGTGGTGAACTGCTGAGGTTGACTGTTGATGTAACTCCCAACACGGGATTGGTTCGAGGATACTGAACCAGTTCGCGTGCGTCGGTATCTCGCTAACTCTCGATCTAGGGGCACCTCTAAACTCGCTAATGCTGCTGCCAGTGCTGGCTTCAGCCCAGGTGTCTTAGGCGATTGATTACCGGAATTATTCAGGGGGTTTTCAGTCATTACCTCAATACCTCAAACGTAGATTACTGGAATTAACTTTAGACATATTTGTGCCAATATTAGCGAAAATTACTGAGAAGTGGGCATGGGGCATTGGGCATTGGGCATTGGGCATTGGGCATTGGGATTAGGAAATAGAGATTTTTAGGCTTTGTTGTGAAGGATAGTTCATGAAGGTCTATCTTGAGAATAGGAAATAGGGTATTGGGCAAGCAGGGGGTGTTGACTGTTGAGTTATTTTCCCCCTGCCCCTCATCTCCCCTGCCCCTTATCTCCCTACGTTTTAACAATGTCGTTCAAATCAGTTAATGATATTTTAGGCATCCTAGAAAAGCAGGCTAAATGGCAGGAGCAACCATTTCAACGCTTGCTTAAGTGTTGGGCGGAGGTTGTTGGCCCTGTAGCTGCTAGACATACTCGACCGTTATCGATTCAGCGCGATGTTTTGTGGGTAGCAACTTCTAGTGCAGCTTGGGCGCAAAACCTGACTTTTGGCCGGGCGTCTTTGCTTTTAAAGTTGAATCAAAAGCTGCCAACGCCGTTGGTTGATATTCGTTTTTCCACTGCTGGCTGGCAGCACTCATCTGTGGAAAGAAAACAGCAACAAACAATTTTGCCCCATGAACATCCAAGTTACCTTGGCGATCGCATTAGCAGCAGCCCCGATACTATACCCAGTATTCAAGATGCAAATGCAGCTTTTGGTCATTGGACTAAGTTAGTACAAGAGCGATCGCATGGCTTACCCCTTTGTCCCCAATGTCAATCCCCCACCCCACCAGGTGAACTTCAGCGCTGGACAGTCTGTTGCATCTGTGCTGCTAAGCAATTTTGAAGCCAATAAATTCAACTACTAAGTTAGATGGAGTGTAGACTGTTAACTGGTGACAGATGACTGATGACTGATGACTGGGAAGTTATTACTGCTAAAATGTGCCGAGTGCCATGTAAAAGCACACCATAATATCTCTAATTATCAAGCTTCAGCTATCCTTAAGGAAGAAATTAAAACAATCGAGAAATCAAAAATCTTACTTTTAACATTGATCCCTAATAACTTTTAGCCAAAATCTATAGGTATCCACTCCATAAAACATTGAAAAATATAACAGGAATATAAAAATATTCTAAAATTTATTTTTTCATTGGGATCGCTGAAACCTAGAGTAAATAATGATTTTTAGCCTTTCGTACCTCTTTATATATAGAAGCAAAATATAAGGGTGAAATTCAGCCATAAACGGCACTAATGATGAACCCAAATGAAACCTATTAAATCTTTAGCATCTGCCTGTAGATATTGCCGCCATTACCAGCCAGAAGGCCGTCGTGGCGGAACGTGTCAGCAATTGGGAGCGCCAGTTCAAGCAAGCTGGAAGGCTTGCGCTCTGGCGATCCCACCCTTTGCACCTTCTTGGGAAACTTTAGAGGATGCTTGGGGTTTGCCAGATGCAAAACCAGTTTTAGCCTCTTCTCAATCCTTTGTCTCAGATTTAGATCATGCTGCTCTTGCTCTTGTAGAGGAAACAGCTGTTTCTAATTCCTAAGAAGCTAAAACTGAAGCTGTGCTTATTTAGTCACTCATTATTACTGGACTAAGTTCCTAGTCTGCTTAAAATAAAATTTGTTTTTAAGATTTTTAGTGCTGTAAACATTGACATCTACAAAAATCGCACCCTTCAGGAAGGTGCGATTTTTGCAATTTTATGGCAACCAAGGAAAAGAGCGAAAATCTGGCGGACGTTTTTCGAGAAAGGCTTTTTTGCCTTCAGACCCTTCTTCTGTCATGTAATACAGTAGGGTGGCATTGCCGGCGAGTTCTTGTAAACCAGCTTGTCCGTCACAGTCAGCGTTAAATGCTGCTTTGAGACATCTAATTGCGATGGGACTTTTTTCTAAAATCTCTTGCGCCCATTGAATACCTTCAGTTTCCAATTGTTCCACTGGGACGATGCAATTAATTAATCCCATTTCTAAAGCTTGTTGTGCATTATATTGACGGCAAAGAAACCAAATTTCTCTGGCTTTTTTTTGCCCTACAATGCGAGCGAGATAGCTAGCGCCAAAACCACCATCAAAACTACCGACTTTCGGCCCAGTTTGTCCGAAAATGGCGTTATCGGCGGCAATGGTAAGGTCACAAATCAAGTGTAGGACATGTCCGCCACCGATCGCATATCCAGCTACCAAAGCAATCACTACTTTCGGCATGGAACGAATCAAGCGTTGCAAATCCAGCACATTCAACCGAGGGACGCCACTATCATCGACATAACCAGCATGTCCCCGCACGCTTTGGTCGCCGCCAGCGCAGAAAGCATATTTACCGTCAGTATGCGGCCCATATCCAGTAAATAGGACAACACCAATAGTAGTATCTTCACGAGCATCACAAAAAGCATCGTAAAGTTCAAAGACAGTTTTGGGGCGGAAAGCATTGCGTTTGTGGGGGCGGTTAATGGTGATTTTTGCAATGCCATCGATTTTTTGATACAGGATATCTTCGTAGGTTTTGGCAGTTTCCCAGTTGATTTGCATTGGTATGGAGTGTGCTGTTGCTTCGAGAATTTTATCGCGGACGTGGGGAGTTGCGATACCTGCGGTGGTC
>Ga0314812_100164_pt1 | contig 11401 bp, 10 predicted proteins | sample STEome_9_FD_202336 | JGI IMG/M metagenome (GOLD analysis project Ga0314812, IMG submission 202336) | Metatranscriptome of soil surface biofilm microbial communities from soil inoculated with nitrogen-fixing consortium DG1, State College... ...
AAAAAACGAAAAATTTCTACTTCGTATAGGAAATTACGAAGGATTGCAGATTAACCAAGAAATACCTTGTTGCTAAAGCGATTGGGGATTGGGGACTGGTGAGATGGTAATGAGTACTCACCAATTATCAATGCCCCATACCCAATCCTTGATTAGATTTTGGAGGATAAAATCAATGGAGATTCAAGGTAAAGTAGCCCTAATTACGGGGGCTTCGCGTGGTATTGGCAGGGCGATCGCTCTGGAACTAGCCAAACAAGGCATCAAGCGGCTGATATTGGTAGCACGCGATCGCCATAAGTTAGTTGAGGTGGCGAACAAAATTCAGGCGATGGGTGTGGAAGTTGCGATCGTTGCTTTGGATTTGACTCAGGTAGTTGAGGTGAATGTCACTATTGCTCAAGTTTGGCGCAACTATGGCCCGATTCATCTGCTGGTTAATTGTGCAGGAGTCGCATACCAAAACTCGTTTTTGCAATCTAAACTCCCCCAAGTTCAAGAAGAACTTTCTGTAAACTTACTGGGAATGTACAACCTCACCAGTTTGATGGCTCGACGCATGGCCAGCCAAAGGCAAGGAACAATCGTCAATGTATCGAGTCTAATGGGGAAAGTTGCAGCACCGACAATGGCCACTTACTCGGCCACCAAATTTGCCATCTTGGGATTTACCCAAGCCTTACGTCGGGAACTTGCCCAATACAATATCCGAGTGATTGCATTACTACCTTCTCTCACAGACACAGACATGGTACGCGACTTAAAATTATTTCGCTGGGTGATTCCCATGACTCCCCAGCAAGTGGCTCAAGCACTTGTCACTGGAATGCAAAATAATTCAGCAGAAATTTTAGTCGGATGGCAAAGTCATCTAGCAGTGTGGTGTCAACGCCTCGCCCCTTGGTTATTAGAACTGATTTTACAAATAGCAGCTCCACCAGCATCAAGAAGGCAAAAACTTAGTCCAAAACCGAGTTTTTTCGCAAAAATCCAGCGTTTTGCTGATGTATTTTTGTTGAGGAAAAATCAATGTCAAGCCAAATCGCTGTAACTATCGCAGGGAATAGGCAATAGGGAATAGGCTTAAAAGCCATTAATAAAGTAAAAAGTTAAAGGTCAATCCCCAAAAATAAATTTAGGGGATTTGGAAAAAACGCCATCACAAGTCAAAACAACTAGGTAAAAAGTAAAAATCAACATGAAAGTAATATTTTTTACTTTTAGGCTTTAACTTTTTACTTGTGCTTGAGGATTTAAAATCGTTTTTATTTGTTCTTTGTTTTGCCTTTTGACTTTTTACTTTTGTCTTGCACTAAGGGCCAACCTTAGTAACTTGCATACATCCACGACCGTTGTTGTAAACTTGCAAAATTGCATATTGATCTGAGCGAACTAACAAACCTACATATTGGGCCGCACTTACACCACTATCGCAAATGGTTGTTGGCTCACCAGACCTCAACGCTCGATCTGACCAGGTACACTGACCAGGTGACAAACCTTGGGGAACGGCTCCTGCTCCTGGTTGGAAATTGATTCGCACACTGTTACTACCATCATTTTGTATAGCCAGCGTACCACCACCACGACAGGTAAGAGGATAGCTCTGTTGTGCAACAGCAGTATCTACAGCGAACATTGGCGTCAAAATAGCAACTAGAGCGGCCAGCTTAGAAAACTTGGAAAATACTGTCATTGTTGTGACTCCCAGAAATTAAAAAATTAGTAGTAGTCTGTTTCCAATAGCTATTAGGTTTGAGGAAAAACTTTTATGCAATAAAAAGCCAGAAATAAGTTCATAAATTGCCGTGCGATCGCATAATTAGACATACCTTGTTTCGGAGCAACCAGAAATGCTGACACTACCGACTAATCTCTCTTCTTTGCCCGAAATCATTGATGGCTTACCGAACATTTCTGGTTGGGAAACAGAGGTTCTCTCTGTAGTTAACCATGATATACCTGTATTTTTACCAACAACGAATATTAAGTTAGATGACGTAAATGCTGCATTTGCGATCGCTCTACACATGCACCAGCCTACGATCCCTGCTGGATATGGTGGTACGTTCATCAGCAATTTGCAATACATGTTTGAACATCCCAACGAAGGCGATAACCATAATGCAGGGCCTTTTGCTTATTGTTACAGCCGTATGGGAGATTTCATTCCCGAACTTGTCAATCAAGGTTGTAATCCCCGTGTGATGTTGGATTACTCAGGTAATCTTTTGTGGGGACTGCGGCAAATGGGACGCAGTGATATTCTGGATAATTTGAAACGTATTACTTGCGATTCTACCTATCAACCTTATGTAGAATGGCTGGGTACAATGTGGAGCCATGCTGTTGTTCCTTCCACTCCCATAGCAGACATCAAATTGCATATAATTGCATGGCAACATCACTTTGCTGCAATTTTTGGTTGGGAAGCATTAGCACGAGTCAAAGGATTTTCACCTCCAGAAATGCATTTACCCAATCATCCTGATGTCCTGTTTGAATTTGTGAAAGCCCTCAAAGAATGTGGATATCGTTGGTTACTCGTTCAAGAACATTCTGTAGAAACAATTAATGGTGAATCTTTGAGGCACAAACATTTACCACATCGCTTAATTGCTCGTAATTCTCAAGGCGAAACCATTAGCATTACAGCATTAATTAAAACCCAAGGTTCAGATACTAAATTAGTTGCCCAAATGCAGCCTTATTATGAAGCAAAAACCTTATCTAAACAACAATTAGGCAGCGTATTTGTGCCACCAATAGTTAGTCAAATTGGAGATGGTGAAAATGGCGGCGTGATGATGAATGAATTTCCCAGTGCCTTCAAACAAGCTTGGTGGGATATGGTAAATCATGGTGGAGGCAAATCAGGTGTTGTGGGGATGTGTGGCACAGAATATTTAGAATTAATAGAAGCTGCTGGATGCCAACCTGAAGACTATCCAGCTTGCCAGCCAGTTGGACAACATCAAATTTGGCAGCGAGTTTCACCAGAAAATTTTCAACCTGAAGCTGTGGAGAATGCCATTCAAGAATTAAAAGCAAATAATTCTAATTTTCACATGGATGGAGCCTCATGGACAAATCATATTAGCTGGGTTAAAGGATATGAAAATGTCTTATCTCCCATGTATGAATTAAGTAGTTTATTTCATCAAAAATTTGATAAATTACAGCAAACCGAGGCTTTAGAACCTATTACTAGAAAATCTGAATACCGTAACGCTCTCCTACACAACCTTTTGCTAGAAACTAGTTGTTTTCGTTATTGGGGACAAGGCGCTTGGACTGATTATGCAGGGCAAATTTATCAACGAGGCAAAAGTTTGTCGTCAATGATTTGAGAATTCTCAATTCTGAAGTAAAACAGAATTTGGGAATCAGTCTTTGTATACTTGAATGTAATACTAATTTGAAGAAAAAATGCGACATGTATAGGACTTACGCAACTGGCATATTATTTTAAGTTTGTAGTAAGGACTTTAGTCCTCTAATAAGGACTGAAGTCCTTACTACAAGCAAAAAAATTGATTTTTTGTGACACTTGCGTAAGTCCTGATGTAGACAAAACCCCTCCCCAATTTTCCCCTTGGCAAGAGGTGGGGTATCTGTCGCAAACATTTTTTGAATCGGTATAAGATTCTATGCAAATTTTTGAAAAATGATATCATATTTGCCTAATCACTTATCAAAAAAATTCCCCGCGTCAGAGCGTCACAAAGTCCCCGCGTCAGTGTTAAATGATAAGTCTTCAACCGGATATGATATGAGTATACAAAGAGAAAATAAGCGCATTCAAATAAATTTAGATTTATCGCCAGAACTTTATGAGACAATAATTAATCTGGCACCAGAAATTGATGGAGATAATGCTGAGGTGATGTTAAAAGCGCTCTCACTTCTAGAAGTTACAGTAGAAGCCAAACAAAAAGGTAAACATCTCTGGATTGTAGATGAAAACCAAAACCTAGAAACTGAAATTACAGATATAAAAGATTTATCAAAAATCATTACTTCCAAAGGTAACAAGCCATTGGTTTTATCAATAGGCAATTCACAATCACAAGAAGATATAGAACTTGAGCGCCACCTCAAAGAACTCAAGTTTAAACAAGAACTAAGAAAAGATTGGATTATATTTATTGTTAGAGATGTCGTATTTTTTTCTGCTGCTGTACTTTTTATTTTTGCTGTCAGTGGTTCTTCACTATTTATGCAAATTTATAGATAACTTTTGTACTCATATAAATAGAAAGACTAAATTAAACCTAACTCGAACTTGCCGGGTTTCCACTGCGCTCAACCCTCTTGGAATCAGCTTACCAAGCATTGAGCGTACCCTTCTCTTTGAGATGCTACGCGAACGGGAAGCAAGCTACGCGTAGCGTCTCCCCTTGGGAGAAGTCGAAATGCGTCTTCTAAATAATTGTGTCCAACTACTTATAATCTGAGTCAGTAAACTTGCGTAATTAATTTTACAGACGACGAAGCTAACTTGTTACAAGTAAACTCATTGTCATATCCAACTATTTAGATTATCTCATCAAAATAGTTGAAATTATCCTCTGCAAGTTTTATGGATTGAAGTTTATGACTATCGGAGTTTTCATATTTGCTGTGGCTTTAGTTGCCATTGTTGCTCTTATTCTCATTAATAGCTACAACGATTTAGTCAAGTATCGCAACCGCTACAAAAATGCTTACTCTCAAATCGATGTTCAATTACAGCGTCGCTATGATTTAATTCCTAATTTGGTGGAAACTGCCAAGGGATATATGAAACATGAGCGAGAAACTTTAGAAGCTGTAATTGCAGCTCGAAACTCTGCGATAAATGCTAATAGTCGTGCTGGACAAAATCCCGGCGATCCCCAAGCGATGCAGCAGTTGGGTAATGCAGAAGCAGCGCTGGCGGGTGCGTTAAGTCGCTTCATGGTACTTTCAGAATCTTATCCGGAATTGAAAGCCGATCGCTCTATGAGTCAGGTGATGGAAGAACTTTCTTCTACTGAAAACCGCATTGCTTTTGCTCGTCAAGCTTTTAATGATGCTGTGACACTTTACAACACCAAAAGTGAATCTTTCCCCAGCAACCTTGTGGCAAATACGTTTAATTTTACCCTTGCAGAGTTGCTAAAAGAAGCAAATCCAGAAGTGAGAAATGCTCCCCGCGTGTCTTTTTAGGTGTCTATGAATTTCTTTGAACATCAGGATCGGGCACGCCAAAATACACAAAAATTAATCGGGTTGTTTTCTCTATCCATCGCAGTGATGATTGTGGCAATTTATATTGCTACTTTATTTCTGTTTCGCATGGCTCCTCATATTTGGTGGCATTCAGGATTATTTCTGTGTGTGGCTGGGATTACAATCATTGCCATCGCTTTAGGAAGTCTCTATAAAATTGCTTATCTGCGTGAAGGCGGAAGCGTAATTGCCCAAGAGTTGGGGGGAAGGCTTTTACTACCAGAAACCGCCGACGAACAAGGAAAACAACTATTAAATATTGTCGAGGAAATGGCGATCGCTTCTGGTATTCCTGTGCCAGAAGTTTATCTCCTCGACAGAGAAACTAGCATTAATGCTTTTGCTGCGGGGTTTACCCCCACTGATGCCGTTATTGGAGTTACCCGTGGGAGTTTGCAACACTTGAACCGCGATGAACTGCAAGGAGTCATCGGCCATGAATTCAGTCACATTCTTAATGGAGATATGCGCCTGAATTTGCGTTTGGTGGGACTGCTACACGGAATTTTGTTTATCTATTTAACTGGGGAATTGTTGTTGCGGCTTCGTGCTGGTTCCCGCGAAGATAAGGGTTTGCCTTTGTGGGCCTTTGGTTTAGCACTCATGGCCATTGGTGGTATCGGCTTACTTTGCGGACGTTTGATTAAAGCCGCCGTTTCTCGCCAACGGGAATTTCTCGCCGATGCTTCCGCCGTACAGTTCACTCGCAACCCCAATGGACTGACTGGAGTGTTGGAAAAACTCCAAAAAATGGATTCCCGTTTGATTGCGCCTGGTAGAGAAGCCGCCAGTCACATGTTTTTTGGCAATGCCCTCAAGCCTTATCTTTGGGACAGTATGTTTTGTACCCACCCACCTCTGGCAGAACGCATCCGCCGCCTTGGAGGTGTAAACGTCAGCAATTTACCATCAATGCCATCTCGCCATCGCACGGGTTCCCAGGAATCTTTAGCAATGGGGTTTGCTGGTGGTAACGCCATGTCGCAACAAGTAGTCAATCAAGTGGGAACCGTTGCACCAGAGCATTTTGCCCACGCTCAAGCACTGTTGTCGCAGTTGCCAGAATCTTTGCGTTTGAGGGTGCGGCAGCAGGAAAGTGCAATGGGCATCGTTTTTGCGCTAGCTTTGAATACGGAAAATCTCGAAGTCCAAAAACGCCAAATTGACTGGTTACGCCAAGTGCAGCCCACAGAGTTGGTAGAAAAAACTCTGGAATTGAGTAGCGAAATTAGCCAGTTAGATCCCAGCATTCGCTTACCACTTGTAGATTTGACAGTACCCGCATTGCGCCAAAATTCCGCCAAGGAATGCCAAAGGCTTTGCAAATGCGTCCACGGTTTAGTGAAAGCTAGCGGCAATTTATCGTTGTGGGATTTTGTGTTGCAGTTAATACTATGGCATCGTCTCCAACCTTGTATCAATCCTACGTCAGCCATCACAGTAGAATTCACCACCATTGAACAAATTTGGTCAGATAGCATCTTAATATTATCGGCACTCGCACGCGTCGGACATAGCAAACCCGATGCCATAGCTTATGCGTTTCGTTCTGGAGTTTTTCGACTTCCCAAAGCCGGAGAACAAGAAAAACCAGATACACCTGTTTGTTGCAATTTTTCGGATCTCAAGAAAAGTATCGAACGTGTCCAACTTGCTAGTCCTAAACTCAAGCAAGCTATTATTGATGCCTGTGCCCACACGGTACTCGTAGATAATAAAGTTACTCCAAAAGAAGCAGATTTATTAAGAGCGATCGCCATGACCTTAGACTGTCCCATCCCGCCTTTTTTAAATCCTCAACGTGGCGTTTTCAAACAAAAATAATCTTCCCCAAAGGTGAGTTAAAGCACAATTAATTGATTTAATTATTACCAGCAAAGAGTATCAGATTGTACAACAAAATTCTGATTCCTAGACATGGTAGCCCAAGTATAGTTCAGGAGATAAACTGCTCCAAAAACCCCTATATTCAACGAAAACTAACGATTCGGCGATTTTTGCCCAGTCGTGACTTTTCAAAACACAGACTTTCGGTGTTGCCTGTTCGCTGCTACCAGTATTAATTTACTTAAAAAATTTGGACAAAATACCCGCTTGTTTAGCATTTTAGAAATTTGGTTGCTATAGTAGATCACAGCGCTTTTCAAGTAATTGAACTACACCACTCCCCATAACCCCTCTCAATCGTGGTCAAATACCTGAAAAATGCTGTAAATAACTATTCTTGCAAGGATTTGAAAGCTGTGCGGGATGATTTACAGGGCTTGGAAATTAGTCATAACGAACTGCAAAAGCTGACTAATTTACCTGTCAATGAAGAATTGTTAATTATTACAAATGTCTTGCTAAAATTTGGAAAAACATATATAGATAAAATTAAAGGTTCCGAAGGAGCAACTGTAATATTTATTGGGTTTTCCACATTTGTTTTTACTTATATTTTATTTGATTTAATTTTGAAAATATTTGTTTCTTGGATAACAATTCCATCCTGGATTTTCTTAATTATTTTAGGTCTTTGGGTCTGTGGTTTAACGCAAAGTGTTTTATATATGCTTTGGAAAAGTAGAAGTAAATTAATTAAAAAAAGCATGAATAATTCTCTACAAATACTATTAAATGATGTGAAAAGATATAATTCTATTATTAAAGCAATAGATATTAACGATCAAATAGAAGAAGCTGGTAACCCAGAAGTAGTTATCCAGGAAAGAGAAAGTGTAATCGAAGCGCTTAAACTCACAAAGGCTGACTTAGTTCGGGCTTTGAAGACAGAAAGGATTTTGAGGGAAAATAAAAACTTTATTTTGAGTAATACAGAATTATTTGCCAATAATTTAGCAACTTTAGCAGCTATGCAAGTACACGAACAAGCTACTGAGCATGGCAGGTTACTCAACGAAGCATTACAAATTGCATTAGATGTACAACATGAAATGAAAAAATTACAGAGTCAGCGTTAAAAACTGTACTTTGGTTAAAGAATGTTGACTGTTGACGGTTCACTGTTGACTGTGAACTTTCAAAAGTTAGATTTTACTTGGAAGTCGCCAAGAGATGGGAAGTCTGTAGATGCTGTTGCAATACGGTTCGGTTAAAGGGGAAAGGTTTTAAATACATCCAAATCCCCTTAGCCCTTAACCTTTTCCCAGACCACAAGGGAAGTTCATACTGCTTATCCAAACCGTATTGGATGCTGTTGCACGTTAAAGTCCCAATGGCTTTTTTGCTAATCCTTCCCACGGTTACAATCCCCGTCTAACATAAATATTATTCGTGAAGCGATCGCTTATCGGCATGGACTGGAAAGAAGTTAGAGGTAACTGGGTAGTCATTCCCCGAAATCCCATAGGTATCATCCATTTTTTGGGAGGTGCTTTCGTCGCCACTGCACCGCACCTCACTTATCGCTGGGTACTGGAACAACTGGCAAGTAAAGGTTACGTTGTCATTGCTACGCCTTTCGTTAATACCTTGGATCATACTGCGATCGCCCAATCCGTGCTGCTCAATTTTGACCGCACCCTGGAACGCCTACATGACTCTGGAGCATTACGCAAGCTTTACTTTCCTATTTACGGCGTTGGGCACAGTATGGGCTGTAAACTGCATTTATTAATAGGTAGCCTCTTTGAAGTTGAACGCGCAGGCAATATTTTAATATCCTTCAATAACTACGCTGCTAAAGAAGCCATTCCCCTAGTAGAACAATTCAATTCTACTTTTGCCATCGAGTTTACTCCCTCACCATTGGAAACCAATAGACTTGTCCTAGAACGATATAATATCCGACGTAATTTATTAATCAAATTTAGCAACGATACCATTGACCAATCAGCAGCTTTAACCAAAATCTTGCAACAACGCTTTGGTGAAATGGTGACAATACAAACTTTACCAGGAAATCATACAACTCCTCTAGGTCAAGATATCAAATGGCAAACTGGAACATCTTTCACTCCCTTTGATGCCTTGGGGCAATGGTTCAAGCAAGAAGCATACCGTGATTTGAATCAACTTAAAACCAGCATTCTTCTGTGGCTGAATCCGCTTGCACCTCCATAATCTTTTATGACTTTAAAAATTCATAAATTCGACGGAAAAATCAAAATATGTTAGTAGTATTAATACAGCAATATTACTAATATATTACTGAATTTGAATTGCCAGATTATCTATCTATTTCTTTGCTTTTTGACGACGATCGCCGCTCAATACGGTTCGGTTAAAGGGGAAAGGGGAAAGGGACTCATGTTTCAAATACATCCAAATCCCCTTACCCCTTAACATTTTCCCAGACCACAAGGGAAGTTCATACTGCTTATCCGAACTGTATTGGAGCGCCGCTCATATTAGAAACCAAAAATACCGTTTTGGCTATTTTTCGAGTTGGTGAAAAAAATTACTTATCCTTTGAGGATTACGGGAGTAGTAATATCATATTTTATTTTATTTTTCTATATTTACAACAAATTCTTAATTAGTTGTTCGTGCAACATTCTATGTATCAAATACTAATAATTGACGACGACCATTCAATCAAAATACTCCTGAAAAGAATGTTGGAAAAACAGGGGTATGAAGTCATTACTGCCAGTAGCGGCGAGGAGGGAATAGAAAAAGCAGAGGCTTGCCATCCAGCACTAATTATTTGTGATTGGATCATGCCGGGGTTGAATGGTCTAGAGGTTTGCCACCGGATTAAAACAGACCCGAAATTTTCCACCACATTTTTTATTTTATTAACATCTTTAGATTCCGTTGCCGATTGTGTTAAAGGTCTAGATGCCGGTGCTGATGATTTTATCTCCAAACCCATTGAACATAATGAATTACAAGCAAGGGTGAGAGCAGGATTGCGCTTGCATCAATTAAGTAGAGACTTGCAGACTCAAAAGTTGCTTTTAGAATCAGAAATGTCAGAAGCCGCAGAATATGTGCGATCGCTCCTGCCTTTTCCCATGACTGAACCCTTCAATATTAATTTTCGATTTATTCCCTCACGACAACTAGGCGGTGATTGTTTCGATTATTACTGGCTTGATGCTGATTATTTAGCAATTTATTTATTAGATACTGCTGGACACGGACTTAAAGCCACTCTTCCCTCGGTTTCCGTGATGAATTTGCTTCGTTCTCGTGCCCTCAAAAGTCTCAATTATTATCAACCTAGTGATGTTTTAAAGGCCTTGAATGATACCTTTCAGATGAATTATCAAAATGACAAATACTTTACAATTTGGTACGGAGTTTACAACCGAGTCAATCGCCAGCTAATTTATGCTAGTGCAGGTCATCCGCCAGCAGTTTTAATTACCGGTACATCTCCTAGAAAATCCGAAATCAAACTCTTGAAAACCCCAGGTATGCCAGTGGGAATGTTTCCAGAAGCAAAATATGTTGATAATTTTTGCAATATTGAAAAATTCAGTACTCTTTATATTTTTAGTGACGGTGCTTATGAAATCACTAAATCCGACGGCACACTTTGGAGTTTAGATGCTTTTATTCAGCTATTAGTTAGCTTACAAAATTCTGTTGATAGCCAACTCGAACGGGTACTGAGTTATTTAGTCGCTCTCAACTCCAAAGATGGTTTTGATGATGATTTGTCTATTTTACAAATTAAATTTGATTAACTAAGTTTTAGACAATAAAACTTCATTAAATGCTTCTTGGGTAGGAAATATTTCAAATATCTTATCCATATTAGTTAATTCAAATAATATCCTGACTTGCTCGTTAATTGAACAGATTGCCAGTTGAACATCTGCTGCCCTCAAGGTTTTGAAAGCTAAAACTAAAGCCCCCAAACCAGAACTATCCATAAAAGTTACATCTTGAAAATCAAGTAAAACAGTTTTGGCACCAACTTCGATAATTGTAGTAATATTTTGTCTAAATTCCTGTGAAGTTGTGGAGTTCAGACTCCCACTGAGTTTAATAATTTTGACTTCTTCTCTCATAATTATTTGACGCTGTTTTGTCTAAATTTTGTTTGGATTTTGCTATTATATACCGAGAGTAGGATTTTTTAAATATTAAATATCAACAATAAAATTGAATCTTGGTATCTTGTTCATTTGAGTAAATTACTAACTGAAACATAAAGAAAATTTTTCGATTATTCATGGAATTAACAGCAGCG
>Ga0314812_100166_pt1 | contig 11381 bp, 12 predicted proteins | sample STEome_9_FD_202336 | JGI IMG/M metagenome (GOLD analysis project Ga0314812, IMG submission 202336) | Metatranscriptome of soil surface biofilm microbial communities from soil inoculated with nitrogen-fixing consortium DG1, State College... ...
CTATCAATAATTAAGATTTATCTTTCAAAGGAAAGCGCGTTTACAAAAATACAAACTGCTTAATATAATGTAATTAAAAGCGAAAAGTGAAATTGATTGTCAGAAGTGATGAATGCTATGGAATATCCTTGGCTAACAGCCATAATTGCTTTGCCCCTGGTGGCTGCCTTAGCCATCCCGTTAATCCCAGATAAAGAAGGTAAAACTGTTCGTTGGTACGCTTTATTCGTTGCTTTTGCAGATTTCGCATTGATGATTTATACCTTTTGGTATAGATACGATTTCCAAAGTTCAACGCTGCAACTCATAGAAAACTATCCTTGGATACCGCAGTTAGGTTTAAATTGGGCTGTTGGGGTTGATGGTTTATCGATGCCCTTGATACTTCTGACAGGCTTAATCAATACCCTCGCAATATTCGCGGCTTGGAAAGTTACCAATAAGCCGCGATTATTTTACGGTTTGATGCTGGCGATGTATAGCGCTCAGCTTGGTGTATTTCTTGCTCAAGATTTACTGTTGTTCTTCTTAATGTGGGAAATCGAGTTAGTGCCGGTTTACCTGCTGATTTCCATCTGGGGAGGACAAAATCGCCGCTATGCAGCCACTAAGTTTATTCTTTACACTGCTGCTGCTTCAATCTTCATTTTGGTAGCGGGTTTTGCGATGGCATTCTCAGGAGATACCGTCACCTTCGATATGGCGACTCTGGGAATGAAAGAATATCCCAAAGCTTTTGAACTATTAGTCTACGCAGGTTTCTTAATTGCCTTTGGTGTAAAACTGCCAATCTTCCCTTTACACACTTGGCTACCCGATGCTCACGGTGAAGCATCAGCACCCGGTTCGATGATTTTAGCTGGTGTGTTATTGAAAATGGGTGGTTATGCTCTCATCCGCATCAACGTTGAGATGCTGCCTAATGCCCATGTTTACTTTGCTCCAGTGCTGGCGATTTTAGGCGTAGTGAACATTGTCTACGGTGCTTGCTGTGCTTTTGCTCAAACCAATCTCAAGCGTCGCTTGGCTTACTCTTCAATTGCCCACATGGGGTTTGTGCTGATTGGAATTGCCTCCTACACAGAACTTGGCATCAGCGGCGCTGTATTACAAATGGTTTCCCACGGTTTGATAGCTGCTAGCTTGTTCTTCTTATCTGGTGTCACTTACGATCGCACCCACACCTTGATGATGGATAAAATGGGTGGAATCGCAAAAGTAATGCCCAAAACTTTTGCTCTGTTTACCGTTGGCTCAATGGCTTCCCTGGCTTTACCAGGAATGAGTGGCTTTGTTGGTGAGTTGATGGTATTTCTAGGTATCGCCAGCAGCGATGTTTACAGTTCTAGCTTTAAAATTGTAGTGGTGCTGCTGTCAGCAGTGGGCGTGATTTTGACACCAATTTACTTGCTCTCAATGCTGCGTCAAGTATTCTACGGAAATCAAAATCAAGAGTTGCACTTGGATGCTGTAGTATCTGATGTCAAACCCCGCGAACTCTTCATTACCGCTTGTCTACTGCTACCAATCATCGGTATCGGTTTCTATCCCAAATTGGCAACGCAGACTTATGATGTTAAAGCAGTAGAAGTAGCTGCTCATGCTCGTCAAGTTCTACCAGTTGTTGCTCACCAGCAACCATCAAGTCTCTACTCGCGTATTTTTACAGCGCCAACCTTGGCTAGTTCTCAAGTCGAAACTTTAGTTAATATTTCAAAGTAAAATATACATCCTATAAAGGATGGTGGAATTAAATTCTAATTTGAGGGGAATAAAGGGGTAGTTACACAACTACCCCTAAAATTTTGTTGTCAGAAATTAGAATTCAGAATTCAGAATTCAGAATTCAGAATTCAGAATTCAGAATTTAGAATTGAGTAAATTGGATTGAGAGCGGACACAATATAGTAAGCCTATTTGGTTACTTGAAAAATATTAATGGTGGCTGTTAACAGTCAACAGTCAACAGTCAACACCATACTGCAAAATTTATCCAAATACTAAATCTGGTTCTTCACAGAAGTTAAATAAAGCTGAATCACTTTCTGAATCATCTTCAAATACAGCAGAGATGTACCATTCACAGGGAGAATTATTCGTATATTCTGCCCAGGCAATTGTTACTGATTCACCTACAGGAATTCCTTCTTCAGAAAGGGTAAATTGAGACCAATCTTCATCATCGGGAGATGCCCACAATTCTGTAATTGCTAAGTCGGTGTTATTAGTGACGGAAAACGTAAACTGGTCTGACATATATGTTCTGCCTTTTTTTTTAAGTAAATTGCACCCTGAGATTATCCAATCTAATTGTGGGGTGGGTATCTCGCCTACCTGAACTTTGTTGCAGGTAAAATTACTACCCCAAAAGATTGGATAGTTGATGAGTTGGAAGTTTTTAATACTTCCTTTTTCAGGGATTAGAAGATGTTGACTGTTCTAGATTATTCAAACTTAAGCTGACCGTCAATATTGGCAATATGCTCATCAAGATTGATGTAACTTCCTAGATATGTTTCTCCGTCTGCTCTTTCACACTCAGCACGAAGCCTGTTTTTACCAGCTAAACCAATATTGTCGCAAGTCAGAGCAAATTTATCTCCATCCCAACTCAAAGTGCCATCGAGATTTGCGATATATGGATTTAAGTCGATAGAAGTTGCAGAAAGAGTATATCCATCAGCTTCTTCACAGCTAGCCGTGAGGGTAGAACCTTCAAGACTAATGTTATTGCAGGTTTGAGAAAACTCACCAGTTGCCCAAGCATTGGCGATCGCTATATTAAAGCTCAGCAAGAGCGCACAGAAAAAAGTTACACAAATTTTCAGCATTAGTTGTTTGTCCTCAAAATTTATGAAACCAACCAAGCGCAAATTTTATACCCTCTTATTTTTTTAACTCCGAAAATATAATAGTTTTTTAACGATGCCTGTTTTTAGGCTTTAGCTCTTTTATACCGATATTTAAAGCGCTATAGTACCCCACTGTTAACTTGGCCAAACCGAACAATAGATGTACGAATTACAACGTTTTGTAAATTACAAACACTGACTCTATCATTTGACTAAAAAATTTGTAGTCTCCCCTTGACATCGCGTCACTCACTGTACTACAAATGTAATATGAAAACAAAAACCTCTCCAAGAGGTCAAACCAAGACATCTCAGAACCTAGACAACTCAATAGCTAGTTATAACTTTTGGGGTCGCGATTGGCGTTCGTCTGCTCCGAAACCAACAAACGGACGGTTGCAGGATTCGGGTTCAATTCCCGACGACTCCATTAGGCTTTAATTGTTACTGATAATGGCTTTAAAGCCTAAAGCTACGACAAAAATAACTTAATTTTTGGCGTTTTCTTACAGGAATAATTTCTATTATTCTTAACAAACTTGGGTCTGCAACTCTAATGGTAGAGCGCCCAGATTCACTTGTGCCCTGACAGAAAAAGCTTACATACTAGCTCAAAAGCAGAGCAATCGTCTAGTAAACGATAAGTTGCAGGTGCGATTCCTGTGTGTGTTACCACAGCTTTTTCAACTTGCACGAGGTGTGAGTGCAACTCTCACAGGGAAGGTATCGGTTCAATTCCGGTCAGATCCACTAAATAATTTGTAATTCGTAATTAGAAAAGAGGTGATTGTGATGGTTCATATTCGATTTGAAGGACGTTCTGTTGATGTTGTTGAAACACAACTGGGAATTACAGCAAGTATGAACGATGTAGCAGTGAAAGAACGGGTAGCGCGCCATTTAGATGTAAATAGCGATCGCCTTTCTGCTTACGTAGTCGATCGGCGTCCCAGTGGCGATTTGATTGTGCGTCCAGAAGCGGTCTATGGTTAGATAAATTCTTTGCGTCCCAGTGTCTTCTTTCCGCACCCTAACTTGTAAAGCCTACACACCATCCGGCAACGGATATACAGGTACCCTGCGGGAACGCTACGCGAACAATTCCTGTCGCTTCCACTGATGGGAGCGTAGCCAAATTGGTAAAGGCAACTGTGAAAATTGCTTTGCTAACTTGTGTGGAATTTCAATTATTTAAATTGTATTTATCTATTAACCAATCACTTACATGGAGGTGAGTTAAATGATGTTCGCAAATTTATGTTTAATCAAAACTCAACCTGTAAAACAATATTTAAACAAAATGAGATATGAGCGAACATCGTTTGAGCGAAATTGTGATTGAACGTCCTCGTGTTGGTGCGAGAATTAGTCTCAAAAAAGTGACCGGTTTTAAAAAGCAATTAGACAACATCACCAAAGAAGCGAGTGAAGACGGATTATTTAATCCCTACTTAATTAAAGCAACAAAAAAAACTAAATATCTTTCAGATCATCTCGGCCCTTTGCGTCGGTTTTTGCGCTCAAAAGCTGGACAACCGTGGAATGATGTTTACAGCCAACTATGTGAACGATTGGATACCAAAACAATGGCAGGACAGCATGTTATTGGTCATTTATGGCATTATGTTGAACGCCATGTACAAATCATTGACGGTGATGTTTATACTAAGCCTGACCGTGGGCATCCAATTCTGTTAGATGGAAGTTACCGTAATAGCTTTTATGTCCATCCGGAAACTGGTATTCTTTGTGCTGTACAGAATATAGCTCGAAAGCAGAAACAAAGGCAGCAGGAAACTGATGTTGTCATCATCGATCGTTATCATCAGTACCACAAACTGAAGGATATTTGGTATCTAATTACCTTTGCAGATTTTCCACCACCACCAACTAATTATGTCGAGGATATTCTGAAAGGTTTAATTCATTCTTCTCGTGCCGACACTTATAAAGGTAGCAGAATTTACGCTGTCAAGAAACAGCAGTGTAGTAAAAAAGAAATTCGATTTATTTTAAATTAAATTTCTGAAAACTAAAATTTTCACTTCGTGCCCTAACCGAAAGGGGATTGGGCATGGGGCATTGGGGAAGATTTTCTCCCCTCCTCCCGCAGTCCCCAATCCCTCGGCAGTTGTTGTCGCGCCCTCATCGCAGAAGCTTACATAACTCTGCAACTTGCGCGGTGACTGTATCACCCGGCGTCCAACATCTGCCTCCTACAATTTTGGATTTTAGATTGCAATCCAAAATCTAAAATCTAAAATCTAAAATTCCTCAAGGAGGTTAAATATGAATACCGCAGAACGTGACCTGCGCTTGGAAATGCTCAACAGTTTGCTGACAACTCCTCACCGCAAACTTGAGCAAGTCGCAGAAATTCACAAGTTAATTGTTGAACTCGATCCTATTTTCTACGGACACCTGGCAGTTTGGTATCAGCGTCATGGTGATGTACGCGACCACAAGGAAGTGTTTGTTGCTCACTTACTAACCAGCAATTTGGTTGAACACCGTGACGCCGGATTTATGATGCTGCAAGAGTTTCCACCTTATCAGGTGGCGCGTGTAGTGGACTTTATGAAGCAGCAGCAAAATAAACTACCTCGTTCGGCTCGAACTGCGGTGCGGCGTTATTTGAAGACACGGGAAAGCAATCCGGCTTTGTTCGATCGCGCTGCGTTGCGGGGTCGTAAGGCAATGAAGCACTTGTATGCTTCGCTGCACATCAAGCCAAATGAACGGGCAAATGCGATTCTATTTTGCGATACTCCGCCAGAGGGTTCCTTAGCAGATATCCTCAAACGGCTTGCCAAGGCGGAAAGTGCGGCAGAACAAGCACGGCTGATTGTGGAATTCAACATTCCCTATACAATTGCCATCGGTGCAATTAAACAACTCACACCAGTTGTGCTGGTGGCGTTAATCAACAGCATGACTCCCCAGGAAGTTATTAATAACCTCAAGTCACTCCAAGCTAGAGGTGCAATGGATCATCCAAAAGTCAAGAAGCTGATTGATTCAAAACTGGAAGCAGCATCTAAAAGTGGACGTGTGGCAGCATTCAAAGCCCAGGTTGCGGCAGACACCGCAGATTTAGATGCAGACACCGTTGCACGTTTAGAAAAAGTGACCAACGAACAGGTGAAACGCCGTGGTGCGATCGCTCGTCCAACTGCTTTACTGGTGGATAAGTCTGGTTCAATGGAAAATGCGATCGCCCTTGGTAAGCAACTCGGTGCGTTAATCTCTGGTATCGCTCAAGCAGAATTGTTTGTCTACGCCTTCGACACCATTCCTTATGCTGTCACCGCAAAGGGTAAAGAGTTAACTGACTGGGAACGTGCTTTTCAGCACATCAATGCAGGCGGCGGTACTAGTATCGGTTCTGCGTTGGAAGCAATGCGGAAGAAAAAGCAGGTTGTTGACCAGATTATTCTGGTAACCGATGAAGGCGAAAATGCTACACCTTACTTCAGCGAAGTCTACAAAACCTATTGCCGAGAGTTTGCTGTAATTCCTAATGTGGTGATTGTCCGCGTAGGTAGTCATTACAACTGGGTAGAAAGTCAACTCAAGCAGCAGCAAGCACCTGTGGAAACCTTTACTTTTGAGGGTGATTACTACAGCTTGCCTAACCTCGTTCCACTCCTAACGCGTCCCTCTCGTTTGGATTTGCTGATGGAGATTTTGGATATGCCGTTACCTGTGCGAGAGGATAAGTAGATTTCCACCCCACCCCTTAATCCCCTCCCCGCCAGCGGGGAGGGGAAATCATAATAAATCCGGTTTGCAACGCCAATTTTTAAATTATTTTTAAGCTTTCCAACTCAAAAATCGTGCATAAACATAAGCAATTGTTTCATCAAGAACAGTCCGCACACCTTGGCTAGAACCCCACCATTTCTGTGGATCGTAATCTTGAGTTTTGGCAGCAATTACCCCGACTTGAATTTCTGGATAGAGTATTTTTTTAAAAATTAACCAACTCCTACGGGTATGAACATCCAAGGAAAAAAGATTTATTGATTCTACTTTTATATTGGAATTGGATAGCCAGCGATAAAATTCAGCAGCAGAGGCGTAACTACGATCTTTAACTACATAAGGTGTGGGAACAGCTACTACTTTTTCTGCTTCTAAACCAAGTTTATTAAAGGTGGCGGCTGTCACTTCTGCGAAATTATTGTATCCAGTCAGGTAAGTTCCTTTTCCTAATGTACCTCCTGTGGTAATTATTTGACGATAAGAACCGTTTTTAAATTCTATTAACGCTTCTTCTATGGCATAATCTGGTAGCCATCCTTCAACAACTAATATTTCTGCTGATTTGAGAGGGGAAGTTACGGCGAGATATGAGTGTACATGAGTAATACTCAAAAATATTAAATAAGCAATCACAGCGATTGCAATCGCCCACCCCGGAGCCGTAAGTGTCCACATTTCTTGGCGTTTTATTAGTTTGATTTTGAGAAATTTTTGACGCCGACGTTTTTTTGTCTGCATTAAACTTTAGCGAGACGCTGTTCTTTCAAATAAGTAAATACAGACTTATCGCCAATATCGGCAGGAATTGGTTGCACAGTCTTTCGCAGAGCAAATACCAAAAACAACGTTGCCCAAATTCCTAATAAAATACCTTCCCAGTGAATTGGTAAAACTCCTACCAAATGTCCTAATAATAATAGTGGTACTATGGGAGTTAATACTTTAGTTTCCAGGCGATTGAAGCAAAAAGCTTCTTTAAAATAAATACCTGTTAAAGCAACAAAGATAAAACCAACTCCAAATAAAGTAATGGGCTGATTGTATACCGTAACAGCCAAAGGTTGACTACTAGATAGTGCTAAAATTACGGATGTGATAGTACCGATCGCCCAAAAAATTTGCAACATTCGGTGTAGTATTAACATGTATATATGAATCGTAAATAAACTTACACCAAGAGCCAAAATAAAACAAGCATATAAGGGTGTCAGCACAGTTAGAACAGTCTGGTTGCTGTTAAACAAAACCAAACCGCTACCAACGGCAAAGCTGAGTGCAGCTATCATTAAGCCAGCGCGGTAAATAATTACGCCAGTGCGATCGTGTGAAGTGATTGTAAATTCCCCAAACTGACCTTGATAAACTTGTGGTGTAGGTAGTGTTTGCGTAGTCATAGCTAAGAATGTAGTTATGATTCAAAGTAGAGTGTTACGGTAAATTGCTGAATGGTACTTTTATTATTATCAGCAATGAGACGGATTTAATGTGAGTTTTTCTAAAAGTATGCACTAGGATATATGAATAATTAGATTTTTAAATTTAAGATGTGTTGACTTTTGACGGTTGACTGATACGAGCGAGTTGGTTCCAAGAGTTAAACCACCAACAATACACTGGCCACCGTTACCCGTCAACAATCAACAGTCAACAAAGACTTTTAGTTTTGTCAGCAAAACCATACATGTAGGGCATCTTCTAAATTAAGTTGTAACTGTAAGCGAGCATTGCCGCTATTGACGGCAATTTCTACCCAGCCGTGACTGCCAACCAAAGCCATCAGCTCTCCCACTTTCACACTACTATAAGTTTCGCATCCTGGTATACTCAACCCAGCAGCCTGGACGTACCAGCTTTTACCGTCAACGTAACTTCCAGGAATATTACTGACTAAGTTGCCAAAGCCATCTATATATTGAATGCAACCCACTACACCGGTGGTAGTCTCCTTGCACTCGCGGATATCTAGCTTCACCAAACTGGCTAAATCGATTTCTTGTCCTAGCTGTTTGAGGGGAATACCACTGGCAAGATGAGCTGCCACTGGTGCAAAAATATCTCTACCGTGAAAAGTCTTACTTGGTTGGGGAGTCCGCCAAAAGTTAAGATTTGTGAGTTCCACAGCTGCCATCGCCGGACTCTGGCTTAATACTCCACTGAAAATGCCATTATCTGGCCCCACAAGAAACCCTTGAGCAAATTCTACTGCGATCGCCCGTCGCCTACTGCCCACACCTGGATCTACCACTGCTAGATGCACTGTGCCAATTGGGAAATAAAGGTAAGCATTCATCAAAGAAAAACGAGCTGCGGCCATATCTTGCGGTGGAATTTGATGCGTTAAGTCCACCATCATGATTTGAGCGTTAATTTGCGCTATTACTCCCTTCATCACCCCCACATAGACATCGCGATCGCCAAAATCGCTTAATAAAGTCACCAGTGGTTGTTCGATAATCCTATCCTCAGACATAGCTTGACTAAAATTTAGAATTATTCAGAAATTTCTGTAGCAACAGCTACAAAATATATGCTAAGTTAAGAATACAAGACATAAAAGCAAAAATAAGAGGTAATTCCTATGAATCAAGGTAGATTACAAGCTGCCAGAAAAGCCAGAGAAGCTCACAGAGAGAATATTCAAAAAAGCCTAGAACATCGCTTGCAAGTAGCCAGAGCAAAAGGCGACGAACAGCTGATTCGTCAACTAGAAGCTGAGATGAGATATTCGACCTAAATCAAGTTTTCACTGTTCATAGTTTTGTTGTGTACCCCGCTACGGCGGGTTTTTGTGTTTTCAGGGAGTTATAGTACCAATTTTGGATTTTAGATTTTAGATTACAGCTTCTAAGATTTTTGTTTTCCAGGTTGTAATTTTTTCGGCGCTTTCTGTTAAATATGTCGCGTTAATTCTTGAAAAGCCTGAATTATTGAAGAAGCATAAAGGATATTGCGTTTATACTGGTCAAACTTGCGTGAAATAAAATAACCGCGTTGGCGGATGATGGGTTGATGAACTTCATTTACTAAAGAAGATTTACCAATGCCAGAATAACCGCTAACTAGCATTAACTCAGTTGCACCAGAACTAACTCGCTCAAAAGCATTAATTAATTTAGCATAATTTTTATTTGATTCTTTGAAAGCACGTGTCACAAGTGACGGTACGGCTACAGAGTACCGTCACTTGTGACATTTACGTAAGTTCTGTTTGTTTTCTATGTGTCTTATACAGTTACAAAATAGTTTGCACTCAGGCTGAGGTTGGTGGAACCTTGAATGATGGCAATTAGTTCGGGGGTATTTTCATTCAGGAACAAGGCTGTACCGGTAGCCAAACCAGTGGGTGCTGCGCCTAAGGTATAGCTAGACTTGAAGCCAGATAATTGCAGTGTGTCTTCAGTAGGGTTGAAATCAGCAATCAGGGCATAGTCGCCTAATCCAGAAGTGCTGGTATTGCCATCATTGTAAAAAACACCGACAGTAGTACCTAAAATAAAGCGATCGCTCCCACTACCTCCAGTTAAACGGTCAAATTCACTAACACCGATTGTGACTGTATCTGCTCCTGTAAGTACGTCATTACCTTCATCTCCAAACAAGCGATCGCTTCCAGTACCACCAAAGACAGAATCATTACCACGCCCACCGTAGAGAAGATCGTTGCCACTATCCCCAAACAAGGAATCATTGGCATCGCCCCCTGTGATGTAGTCATTTCCTGCATTGCCACGAATGGTATCACTGCCTGCACCACCGGCTTGAGTATCATTGTTAACTGTACCCACAAGATTGAGAGCAACAATAGTCTGATTATTTTTAGTTGTGGCATCATTCTGGCCAGTAAATCCACCATTGACTACTGTGTTCAAGTTGAGAAAAACGCTGTTGGACTGAGTAAAGCTATAGCCTTGGAGTAATTGTGTATACAGAGTGTGGGCATAACTGTGATTGCCTGCAAAATTCCACTGTCCAGGCTGGAATAAGTCGTTCCAGTTGGCATAAACATCAAAGGTAGCCAACCGAGCATCATAGCCCAAGGTTTCACTGGTATGTAATGCGACAACCCGACTGGCATCAGTGGGATCTAGGCGATCGCTAGCTGCTTTGCCTTCAAACTCAGGGCCAGCGGGGTCTAGTCCTACTATTTGAGCAATAGAACGCCCAGTAGATGCCTTGTAGCTAGAACCAGCGAATCCGGCAACGTGCGCTCCCAGACTATGACCGATAAAGTTGGTATAAGTGGGATCTACGCCATTATTTATTAAGTAGGCAGCCAACTGATTACCCACATCCCGCGTTCTACCAGCCGAAGTTGGATACCACCACGAACTAGCTGCTTCTTCCCAATCTACCAAAATGATGTTGGCATTGGACTCCCGCTGTCGAATGGTTTGAGCTATGTTTGCCATCCAGTCTACAGGTTGATAGTTATTATTTGCGTTGCCACCAGTACTTTGATAACCATGAATTACAACATAGGTTGGTGCATCCGAACTAATGCCCCCCGAACGGTTGATGGAACCGTTACCCCAAACGTTAAAGCTGACTTGAACCATACTAAAAAAAATCCTATGACAAAATGTTTTGTTTCTTGCTCTGAAAGTTGTTTGACACCAAAAATTTCACTTAATTGATTGCTGAGATGGTTGCAATCGATTAAATGTTGAAAAAAGAATATTTTATGATGTCAATTTTATTTGAAAGTAATTTTACATAATACCAAAAACCTTGTAAAAACGTTATATTTAAACATCCTTATGTTTC
>Ga0314812_100167_pt1 | contig 11310 bp, 8 predicted proteins | sample STEome_9_FD_202336 | JGI IMG/M metagenome (GOLD analysis project Ga0314812, IMG submission 202336) | Metatranscriptome of soil surface biofilm microbial communities from soil inoculated with nitrogen-fixing consortium DG1, State College... ...
AAAAAAGTCGATGAAATTCCCAGACACTCAAAACACAAAAACAGAGAATAATGTTCATGTTGCAGAGAACACATTTGAAAATATTAATGTTCCAGAAGCTCGAAAATCTCAGTCAATAAAGCAAGTGAAAAAACATAGTGCTATCGCTAATCAGAACTTCCTTAATCGATTAGTTGGCTATGGCTTACTGCTAGTTATCTTGGCTAGTTTCTTATTTATTGTCGCCATTTACTACGGAATTATTAAACCCTGAGTAATTTAATTTAGTTATTGAAGAATAATTCAAAAATCAGAATGGGCTAAACGCCCCACTACCGCTAACAGTAGTCAGAATAAAGACGCGACGCTTGAGTACTCCCTACCGCATTAATATGTCTGGTAAATGACAATTTTAATTAACGACAATATCATCCGTTAGTTAGATGAAGTAGTAGTAAATAATTAGTTTATTACAAAAATAGAAATGAATTGCATCATGTAGCAGTCCTAAATCATTTGTGAAATATTACTGCCCAGGCTGTTGTTTGACCTCGAATTTAAAGCTGAAAGATTGATGATTCAATTACAAAAAGTTACTAGCTCACTAGAACTAGTAATTGGATTAACGTTTAAGGAGAGGTAATTAAATTGCATGGCCAAAAAGTATCCTAAATTTAGCCAGGATCTCGCACAAGACCCGACTACGCGTCGGATTTGGTACGCGATCGCCACAGGAAATGATTTTGAAAGCCATGATGGCATGACCGAGGAAAATCTTTATCAAAAGATTTTCGCAACTCATTTCGGTCACGTAGCAATCATTTTCCTGTGGGCATCTAGTCTATTGTTCCACGTGGCGTGGCAAGGTAATTTTCCACAGTGGATTCAAGATCCGCTGCATATCCGCCCCATCGCTCATGCGATTTGGGATCCTCATTTCGGAAAACCAGCGGTGGAAGCCTTTACCCAAGGGGGCGCTAACTATCCTGTTAACATTGCTTACTCTGGTGTTTACCACTGGTGGTACACCATTGGGATGCGGACGAACAATGACCTCTACCAGGGTTCAATTTTCTTGCTGCTGTTAGCTGCATTGTTCTTGTTCGCTGGTTGGCTGCACTTGCAACCCAGATACCGTCCTAGCTTGGCTTGGTTTAAGAGTGCGGAACCTCGTTTGAATCACCACTTAGCAGGTTTGTTTGGTGTTAGTTCTCTGGCTTGGGCGGGACATTTGGTTCACGTTGCTATCCCCGAATCTCGCGGCGTTCATGTTGGTTGGAATAATTTTTTAACAACTTTGCCGCACCCAGCAGGTTTAGCACCTTTCTGGAGGGGTGATTGGGGTGTATACGCCCAGAATTCCGATACCGCAAGGCATGTGTTTGGCACATCCCAAGGCGCAGGCACAGCAATTCTGACTTTTTTGGGTGGTTTTCATCCCCAAACAGAGTCACTATGGCTGACTGATATCGCTCACCATCATTTAGCGATCGCAGTCATCTTTATTGTCGCCGGTCACATGTACCGCACGAACTTCGGGATTGGTCACAGCATTAAAGAAATGCTCAATTCCAAAAATTTCTTTGGCATCACAACTCAAGGCCAGTTCAACTTACCCCACCAAGGGCTGTACGACACCTATAACAATTCTTTGCACTTCCAGCTATCTATACACTTGGCAGCGTTGGGTACTGCCTTATCGTTAGTGGCACAACACATGTACTCTCTGCCTCCTTACGCCTTCATTGCTAAGGACTACACAACACAGGCAGCACTGTACACTCATCACCAATACATCGCTGGGTTCTTGATGGTTGGTGCCTTCGCCCATGCTGGTATTTTCTGGGTACGAGACTACGACCCAGAGCAAAACAAAGGTAACGTCCTTGACCGGGTACTCAAACACAAAGAAGCGATTATCTCTCACCTGAGTTGGGTGTCGCTATTCTTGGGCTTCCACACCCTTGGGTTATACGTCCACAATGACGTTGTGGTTGCCTTTGGCACTCCTGAAAAACAAATTTTGGTTGAGCCGGTGTTCGCTCAATTTATCCAATCTGCTCACGGAAAATTGCTGTATGGTATGGATGCTTTATTATCTAACCCAGATAGTATTGCCTATACAGCTTGGCCCAACTACGCTAACGTTTGGTTACCAAATTGGCTAGATGCCATCAACGATAGTACTAACTCCTTGTTCCTCACCATTGGCCCCGGTGATTTCCTAGTTCACCATGCCATCGCTTTAGGTCTGCACACTACCACCTTGATTTGTGTCAAAGGTGCTTTAGATGCCCGTGGTACCAAATTAATGCCTGATAAAAAGGACTTCGGCTTTACCTTCCCCTGTGATGGCCCTGGTCGGGGTGGCACTTGTCAAACTTCTTCTTGGGAACAGTCATTCTATCTTGCTATTTTCTGGATGTTGAATCTCCTTGGCTGGGTAACTTTTTACTGGCACTGGAAGCATCTAGGTGTTTGGCAAGGTAATGTCGCTCAATTCAATGAAAACTCTACATATCTCATGGGTTGGTTCCGCGATTACCTTTGGGCTAACTCCGCTCAATTGATTAACGGTTACAATCCCTACGGCACAAATAATTTATCCGTTTGGGCTTGGATGTTCCTCTTCGGACATCTGGTTTGGGCAACTGGTTTCATGTTCCTCATTAGCTGGCGTGGCTACTGGCAAGAGTTAATTGAAACTTTAGTCTGGGCGCACGAACGTACTCCCTTAGCTAACTTGGTTTACTGGAAAGATAAACCCGTTGCTTTGTCCATTGTCCAAGGTTGGTTAGTAGGTTTAACTCACTTTACTGTGGGCTATGTTCTTACCTATGCAGCATTCCTCATAGCTTCAACTGCCGGCAAATTTGGGTAAACGCAAACAGGAAAAGGGGAACAGTGTAATTTCATTTTCTAAAATTTGGTAACAGCTGTTTCTCCCTATTTTCTGTTAAGAATTGCCTTGTGGTTGAAATCTATAAAAAGCTTCTGACCTTAGTCATCATCCCCCTACCGTTAGGTTAAAGGGGGATTTCTATTTGTTATACCAATTCTGTATGAAGATGCGCCAAACTATATGAGGAACAAACCGCAAAGGGCGCATTCGCGCAGCGTCTCGTCAGAGAAGGACACAAAGAAAGAAAGAAAATTTGGCGCAGCCTCACAAAGAACTGGTATTAGGAATTTCCAAGTATAGCAAGGGACTAGTGACTGGGTCAAAAGTCTTTTGATGTCTGAATTTTCTCGTTTGTTAATGTCCTAACCACCAAGGCTTGTGCGATAAAAAAATATTCTATTGCTACAGTCAACAGTCAACGCTTTAATCAGAATAATTTATTTTCTGGAATTCCCTGATTACAAATCCACGACAGAAATCATTTTAGCAACCTCAGACCACTGAGGGTAACTAAAACTGTGGAACCTTCATGACCAATGACGCCGATGGGTAAGTTAATATTTCCCAAAAAATTGCCTACTAAAAGTAAGACAATAAAACCCAATGCTATGACTATATTTTGTTTGACTATGAGTTGCGATCGCCTACCTAAATGTATCGCCACAGCAATTTTTTCTAATTTGTCTGCCATCAAAATTATATCTGCGGTTTCCAGTGCCACATCACTACCCGCACCTCCCATCGCTATACCCACAGATGCTTGTGCTAAAGCTGGTGCATCATTAATACCATCGCCCACCATGGCCACAGTTTGATACTTTTGCTGCAAACGACGAATAACGTCGAGCTTATCTTCTGGCAAAAGTTGAGCATACACCCTGTCAATTCCCACTGCTTTGGCGACACTATTGGCAGTTTCCTGATTATCCCCAGTTAACATGACAATTTGCTCAACTCCCAATTTTTTTAACCGACTAATAGTCGCTGCTGCTTGCACTCTCACCTCATCTGCAATGGCAATGATACCCATGACTTGATAAGACGCGGGGACAGGGAGACGCGGTGACGCAAAGAGTGTTTGTGATAAGTTCCCCGTGTCCTCAGAAGTTTGGAGCAAAGGAAGCCTCCGCTCCAACTTCTCTCCGTATCCTCCGAAGTTTGAAGCAAAGGAAGCCTCCGCTCCAACTTCTTTCCGCGTCCCCGCGTCCCCGTGTCCCCGTGTCCCCGCGTCCTCTTCCCCTGCTACCCAAACCACGGTTTTACCTTCTTGCTCCAAACATTGAGCCATTTGTTGCAATTCTTCAGGTAAATTTGTTACATACTGCTGCAAAAAAGTGACATTGCCAACAATTACCTGTTGTTCTTTGACGATTCCTACAATTCCCTGTCCCGGTATGGCTTGCACTCCCACTGCACCAACCCAATTCAAATCAGCCGCGGCTTCTACAATTGCCTTACCAATGGGATGTTCCGAGGATGATTCGATACTTGCCGCAGCTTTTAATACATCTGCTTGTGTGTATTTACTATTTGTAATCACTTGGAATACTTGCACCTGTCCTATGGTGAGAGTACCAGTTTTATCAAATGCGATCGCTCGGACTTTGCCAATCTTCTCTAATTGTGCGCCATTCTTAAATAAAATCCCTTGTCTTGCACCATTGGCAATTCCAGAAAGTAGGGTGGGCATAATTGCAGCCATCAAGGCGCAGGGAGAAGCTACCACTAAAAAGGTAAGGGCGCGATAAATGGTGGTTTCCCAATCCCAACCCCAGAGAAATGGCGGTAAAGTTGCCAGTAATATCCCACTTACTACAATGACTTTGGCATATCCTTTTTCAAAGCGATCGATAAATTCTTGGGAAGGCGGGGCTTGTGTCTTTGCCTGTTCCACTAAACGAATCACCCGCACAATTAAACTACTTTGGGCTGGTTTGTGGACTTTAATCTGCAATGCACCATAGCCGTTGAGTGTACCAGCAAAAACTTCTGCACCGACTGTTTTTTCTACAGGTAAAGACTCACCTGTAATTGCAGCTTGATTGATGGTACTGTAACCAGACACGATAATTCCATCTGTGGGAATTAACTCTCCGGGTTTAACCACAATTTCATCGCCAACTTTTAGCTGACTGATGGAAACTTCCTCTTCCCTTCCCTGAAGCAAAACCCTTGCTGTATCTGGTGTCAAACTCATCAAACTCCGAATACTTCGTTCAGTTCGCTGCATGGCGTAACCTTCCAGTGCGCCACTGATGGCAAAGATAAGAATTAAAATTGCCCCATCAATAATTAAATGATATTCTCGCCGCCATAAGCCCAAACTAGCAGCCCCAATGGCCGCGACAATCATCAGTAAATCTACATCAAGTTCTTTTTCTTTGAAAAGAGTAGTCAGTCCCTCCCGCGCACTTTCGTAACCACCAATAACATAAGCAGCAGGTAGCAACAGCAGCGCTACTTCCAAAGCACCGAGATGCAAAGCGAACCATCCTAGAAATAACAGTAGCCCACAAACTAAGGCTGCTAACATATCTGCGTGTTCTCTGGTGAATTGGGTAAAACGCTGTGGGTAAAGCATAAGAGGTGAATTAAGAGGGACTTTCTCAGGCTAAACCTTGACATTAATGTTAATGTCAAGAGTGTGGGCGTTAACAATAGTCCAAAAGTAATTACGTTCGCAGAGTTATTTTCTATGCTAGTGTGTGTTTTATTCTGAGTATGCTGGGCTAATTTGTAAATCTTTAAACTTATTCTCACAAGAGGAAGATAATAGTTTCTGACATCCTCAGCAATCGTAAAAAGTGCTAACGAAAAATTATTCTTCCCAGTGTTAAATTTCAATATATAAATAATTAATAAATATCTGTAATAGTCTGAGATATCTTGCTGTTAGAGACTAAAAACCAAGCAAATTTAATTCTTTATGTAACTAATATTGATGATAATCCCTATCATTTTAACAAGTTATTCAAACTCAGGGATGAAATAGAGGCTTTACCCCAAGATTGTTTAAATATCAAGGTAGATTTTCACTACTGTGAATTCTTAGGACACTACGGCGTTGCTTTTTTGGGTGGACTATTCCGCCTTATCGAACTTCGTGGCGGCTCTCTCACTTTCGATTGGAATACGCTTCCAGATAAGATTCGTATGAATTTAGCTCAGAATGGCTTCTTGTATGATTTTGGTTTTAACACGAAACCTTGGGATGGCAACTCCATACCTTACCGGAACGATCTTCACCAGAATATGAGCGCTATTGCAGATTACCTGAAATATAATTGGCTGGGAAAAGGTTGGGTTAACATCAGTCCAAGACTACAAGATGCTATTACAGGGCGAGTCTTAGAAATATATCTAAATGCATTTGACCACAGTCAATCTGCTATGGGTGTCTTTAGCTGCGGTCAGCACTACCCCAAACTTGGTTTTCTTCATCTGACGGTCATCGACTTTGGTATTGGTATCCCTAGTAGTGTTCGCTCTCTACCCCAAAACTTAGATAAGACTGCTAATGAGGCTCTAAAATGGGCATTCGAGCCTGGAAATAGCACTAAGCAAGACAGTATCTCCCGTGGCGCAGGCTTAAATTTATTGCAGGAATTCATCATAAAAAATCATGGAAACCTTACAATTTTTAGTAATGACGGCTATGTCAATATAAGCGATAATAGAGTTATATATGAGAACAAGTGTACTAATTTTCGAGGAACCCTGATTAATATTGCACTTAGATGCGATGAATCTTACTACTGCCTGGCTTCTGAAGTTCATCAACTTAAGAGGCGGTTGTTCTAGAAAAAGGGAGATACAGCAATGGCATACAAAATTTTTAATATAGTGGGTGAATACGCCATTACTGCTGAAAGTGGGCAGAAGGTATATGATGAGATTCATCCAGTCCTGTTTGCTGGCAACCCTGTAGAATTGGATTTTACAGGAGTTAAAGTCTTTGCATCTCTATTTTTCAACGTTGCCATTGGTCAACTTCTGAAAGATATTCCAGCAGATAAGCTGAATCGATTGGTTGAATTCACCGCTATCAGCTCTGATGGATGGAATGTTCTTGAGCGTGTAATTACCAATGCCAAGCACTACTATTCCGATAAGGAATTTCGCAATGCGGTTGATGTAGTCATAGCAGAACAGGCTGCAACTCTTTAGGGTATGGCGGTCAATCTCAAAATCCAAGCTGATATCATTAATATCAAAACTGATACTCCGCAGCAGGGTGATATTTTTCTTGTAGATACTAATGTCTGGTTTTGGCAGACGTATACAAATGCTGGGTTTGGTGCTAACGCTTCCCAATTCAGTATCTATCTCACATATCTCAATCAAGCTCTTGTAAATGGAGCTACACTAACCTACTCTGGATTGATATTGGCGGAGCTTGCTCATATCATTGAAAGAACTGAATATCAGATTTATATTCAGTCTCATGGTCATTTACCACTTAAGGAATATCGGCATAACGATCCAAATCAACGGATGAATGTTGTTGCTGAAGTTCAGTCAGCTTGGAGTCAAGTCAAAGCACTTGCTGTTCCTCTAAATCTGACAGTAGATGATGCAACAACTGATGCAGCATTGAATCGATTTCAAACTCAAGCGGTTGATGGCTATGACCTACTGCTCCTCGAAGCTATTAGCAGAGCAGAAGCAGGAAAAATTAAAATCATCACAAATGATATGGACTATGCTGTTGTTCCAGATATTCAGGTATTTACGAGCAACAACTACGTTATCCAAGAAGCTAACATACAGAAAAAATTGTTGCTTAGTAGGTAATCTAATTAAGCTAAAGTCAAAGTTAAAAGGATCGCCAAACGTCCTTCTCGACACAAATTAACCTCTTGAAGACTGTAATTCGTGGAAATCAAAACCAGCGAACTGACAATTAAGCAGTTAACGCACTTAGTAGGTGGTGGTTTGACTCCGCGTATGGTGCGGCATTATCATCAATTAGGGCTGTTACCGCAACCGATACGATCGCCAAGTAATTATCGTCTCTACACCCAAAAAGATGTGATGCGTTTGCAGCGCATTGTCGCACTCAAGCAACAAGGATTTCAGCTAAATCATATCCGCCACATTTTAGACGTGGAACCAGAGGCCGATACAAATCAAAATTTGATGTTGCAACTGCAACAGCAATATCGAGCCGTAATGCAACAAATTTCCCAACTGCGACAAACTGCATCAGCATTAGAAGGATTATTGGGACGCGATCGCCATTGTCAAATTATCCAGGCAGAAGTCCTCGCACAACTGAAGTTACTAGATGTGGAAACCCAAGCCGGATTGGGAGGACTGGCAAAATTATGGAGTGGTTTGGATGCCCAAATTCATACGCACTCAGAGGCTTTTTCGGAATCGTTGCAACGTTTATTACCCGATTTATCAGAACGTTCGGAAATTGAACGACACTTAATTTCGCAGTTGGTTTTGGCTTGTGGCGATGTGAGTTTGGTATCTTTTGTCAAATTGAGTCGAGATGCGATCGCAGCTAGTCGCAAAGCTTTATCTGACAGCTGTCAAATTGTTGTCGATACTCAAACTGTTGCTGCTGCTTTGGATCGAACTCGATTATCTCACTTGGGATGTCGCGTTGAAACTTTAATTGATAATCCCCACATTACCACTGCCACAGAGGCAGAACTCGCCTTTTGGCAACACCAAGAATGGCGTCAAAAATTGCAACAAGTAACTCCAGGTTGCGTGCTGGTAGTTGGTTATGCACCCTCAGTACTGCTAGAAATTTCCCTCGCCATATCTCAGACGGACTACGCCAATCCCAAAATTCAGCCTGCACTGGTAATTGCAATGCCCATCGGCTTTAGCCACGCTCCCGCAGCTAAGCGACAATTAATGCAACAACCAATACCTTATATTACAGTCGAAGGAACTTTAGGAGGTGGCGCTTTAGCTGCAACTGCCTTGAATGCTTTGGTGGAATCACTAATTGATAAACCAGATTGTCATTGTTATCTAAGTCATTAGACCTATGAGCAAAAGTAACTTTTGCTCATAGGGGAAAAGGGTTTTTATTTGCCCTTTCCCCTTTACCCCTTACCCTTTTCCCCATTTCTGTTAGAGTTGACTGTCAACAGTCAACACTTAACAGTCTTCTGTGGAATATTTTTTTACTTGGAAGTCCCTTAACAAATGCCAAATATAATTTTGTCCAAAGACTGGTAATATTTTTGTATTATACTGTAATATATGAATATCCTGCGTGCCCTAACTTGTGTGAGCCTACATACTAGTACGAGAGGAAGGTAACACTGTCAAATGCAGTGGGCGTTTGTAAACGGGGAGTGCGAAGAACCTGGAAAGTGGGCTTGAAAGTAGCCATCTTTAAAAGAGTGTGTAATAACTCACCAGCGGAGTCCCTCTAGTAACTGAGAAAACGCAATGCTCCACCGACTTGCACGCAAATTAATTCGTAATTTCTGATTAAGAAAGTTATACCGATTCAAAAAATGTTTGCGACAGATACCCCACCCGCCGATGCCTTGGGCAAGGTTGGGGAGGGGTCTTATCTATATGTCGCATTCTTTTTGCAAATTGGTATTAGATTTTATCTAGTTTTCTAGCGTTATTTTAAATAATTAATATTACTTATGACTAACATATTTAAGCTAATTAACGAAATTGCTAACGTAGAAGCACAGTTGTGTAACACGCAGTTTCTTGCACCTTGTGTAAAAGGTGGACGAGTTCGCACGCGAGTAGCAGGGATGGTCTACACCTTCAGACCAAAGCCTAGTAAATTTGAAGGTTGGGGTATTTTTCAGCCTGTGGATGAGAAGACAGCCACAGTTGTGGAAGAGGCGGATTTACCTCAAATTGCAGAATACTTGCAACACTTTCCCCAAATCCGACTGCGGTTAGTACGCCAACTGCGGGGACAAACTTGGTTAGCATACCCTGTAAATGAAGCAGATGTGCGCCAACGCTTGCAGGTGGTGAAACCGATGGCCATTCATCTAGTAACCGAAGGTACGACCTTTGACCAAATCATCGCCCGTTGGAATGGTCATTCATGCTGGTTTGAGGAAATCGATCGCCGTACCGATCCGATTATTGTTGAAACTCTGCAATCAGCGGTTAAGCAACTTGTTCCGCTTGGAGAATTGCACTTCAAAGGCGTAACCCCAGAAATTCGCACAGTGTATGAATTAGCAACTGCACAAATTGATGGCTTCCATCAACCCCAACAGGATGAAAAGCGACTGAGAAAAGCATTGCACATGGGTGGCGGTGAATTAAAGCAATTCCAAGATCGTGGCGACTACTGGACAGTGGATTGGACAACGGCTGATGGCGTTCGCCACAGTAGTGCCATCGCCAAAACTGATTTGACTGTAATTAGTTCTGGTATCTGCTTAAGTGGATACGATGGCGACTTTGATTTGCAATCTTTGGTTGGCGTCATCGAACAACAACAGTAGCCATAAGCTATCACCCATTGAAGTTGCACATTTTTTGTGTTGGTTGTTGACAGTTGACGGTTAACTGTAAGCGGTAAACGAAAAACAAGTTTAATACCTAATCTAAAATCCCAAATCTAAAATTCAAAATCAAATGACTATCTTTTTTCACGAACAACTTTACCGCAGCAATGCTGTGATGGCAAAGTTGAAAAACTATCCTGTAACTATTTGTGGGGCGGGGGCATTGGGAGCGAATATTGCGGAAAACTTAGCTCGGTGTGGTTCTGAGAAACTAACGGTAATCGATCGCGATCGCATTGAGGAACGCAATCTTTCCACCCAGCCTTACTATCGTTCTGATGTCGGAGCATTCAAAGCAAAAATCTTGGCAAACAATTTATATCGAGCAATTGGTACTAAAGTTGATGCCAAAACAAAAGAATTGACTCCGGCAAATGTAAATCAATTACTCCAAGATAGCCAATTAATTATTGATGTTTTTGACAATAGTGTGGCACGTCAAATACTCAAAGATTATGCTGATAAATTTAGCATTCCTTGTCTTCATGCTGGACTAGCAGCTGATTATGCAGAAGTGATTTGGAATGAATTTTATTGCGTTCCTTCTGAGGTCAATGATGATGTTTGCGATTATCCCTTGGCACGAAACTTAGTAATATTAACTGTGGCTGTAGTATGCGAAACCATTATCTCATTTATTGCCACAGCAGAACAGCGTAACTTCACGATTACCTTGAAGGATTTGAGCGTTCAATCTTTATTTTTATAGATGGCGATCGCTCCCAAATATAGTTGAAGACTTATCATTAAGACTGACGCGGGGACGTTAAGGGAAAAAGGGGCAGGGGAAAGGGGAAAGAAAAAACCTTTACCCTTTACCCTTTAACCCCTTCGGGGTTCGCCAGTCGCTCATGGGGGAAACCCCCAAGACCGCGCTGGCTCACCTTTTCCCAAAACCAAATTCCG